>Ga0310697_10001370_pt1 | contig 28784 bp, 26 predicted proteins | sample 172DNAGHGlowgp2_FD_203883 | JGI IMG/M metagenome (GOLD analysis project Ga0310697, IMG submission 203883) | Sheep rumen microbial communities from Palmerston North, Manawatu-Wanganui, New Zealand - 1728 DNA GHGlow gp2 (v2) (version 2) | ecosystem: Host-associated > Mammals > Digestive system >... | reverse complement strand
TGGACTCGTCGGGCGTAGGTTGCCAAGGCGTGTTGTTGAAGAAGTAGGCGAAATAGCCTGTGTACAAGTACCTGCCGCCATTGCCGGCGCTATGCGGTCTGGTGATCCAGCCGTCTTGGCCGTTGAGTGCAGGACGATTGTTTTCGTCACCAGTATCCTGATAGTCGTTGAAGTCGAAGGTGACTTCAGTTTGGGCAGAAAGCCCGATGGCAAAGGCCATCAATGCAATGAGTAAAGATACTTTTTTCATAGTTATGATATTGAATGAGTGGGGCAAAAGTAGGCAATTTGTTTTGATTACGCAATTTTTTGGTACTTTTGCAGCCAAATAATCCAATTTCTATGATGAAAAAGACATTATTAATCATAGCTGCCGCCCTGCTTTTGGCCTCGTGTGGCGACAAAAAGCCCTCAGGCCAACCCACTCAGAAAGAGGAGAGCAAGAAAACCGCCAGCGTGCCTCAATTCAACGCCGACTCGGCCTATCAGTTTGTGGCCAAGCAAACCAGCTTCGGCCCGCGTGTGCCCGAAACCGAGGCCCATGCCCAATGTGCCGCATGGCTCACGTCAAAGCTGACCTCGTTTGCCGACACGGTCATCGTGCAAGAATTCCGCACGAAACTCTACAACGACAAGGGCATTGACGGCAAGAACATCGTCGCCGTGTTTCATCCCGAGGCCAAGAAGCGCATCGTGCTTTGCTCGCATTGGGACTCGCGCCCCTTTGCCGACCACGACCCCGACGCCGCCCATTCGCAAACGCCCATCGACGGCGCCAACGACGGTGCCAGCGGCGTGGGTGTGCTGTTGGAATGTGCCCGCCTGTTCCACGAACATCCCCTACCCGACCGCTTGGGCATCGACATCGTGCTTTTCGACCTCGAGGATTATGGCCCGCACCAAGACCAAGCCATGGAATACTACGACGAGAACGTCAACCACTGGGCGCTTGGCTCGCAATATTGGGCCAAAAACCCGCACGTCTACGGCTACAAGGCCTTCTACGGCATCCTTTTGGACATGGTGGGCGGCCCGAATCCCAACTTCCCGAAGGAATACTACTCGCAGGCCTACGCGGTGTGGGTGAGCAACAGGGTGTGGCGCAAGGCCTACGACCTGGGCTATCGCCAGTATTTCAGCAATGAATTGGGCACGATGATCAGCGACGACCACATCCCGATGAACGAAATCGCAGGCATCCCCACCATCGACATCATCGACCTTCAACCCCAAAGCATCAACGGATGCTTCCCCGACGTGTGGCACACCGTCGACGACAACCTTGAGCATATCGACAAGAACACGCTCGGCATCGTGGGCGACGTTGTCGTTCACGTTGCATACGAAGAATAACTTAAAAACCAAGCATAAAAATGAATAAAATGAAAAAGACAATCATCCTGACCTTGGTCACCTTCCTGACCTTTGCCATGAGCTTCAAGGCTCAAGCCATCGAAGACCCTTATCCCACCGGAACCATCATCGGGAGTGCACATTTCGGTTTTGTTCCCGGCATCGGAGCCAACATTTCGGGCGACTACGTCCTCGTCGACTCTTGGTGGAAAGGTCACTTCACCGTGGGTGCATACGCGGGCTACAACCATCGCAAATGGACATCAGGCAATGAATACAAATACTCCAACTTTGCCATCCTGCCTCGAGCCACCTACGGTTTGAACATCACCAACAACTTTGAGGTTCACGCAGGCGCTTTGGCTGGCTTGGGCTATCGCACCTACACTTACATCGACGAGCAGAACAAACTGCAACGAGGTTCGCAGCCCATCTTTGAAATCGGAGGCATCGCAGGTGTGCGCTATCGCTTGGTAGGCAACCTTTACGCCGATGCCGAACTGAACTACACGGCCACGATGAGCTACCTCAACATCGGCGTCAGTTTCGTGTTTTGATTAGGTCGCCTTTCTGCCCATGTCATTATCTCACTTCGTATCGATGAATCTTCGATTTCCGACTGAGGCACGAAGGAGCGTATCTATGGGCAGGAAAAAGTTGCCTTAGGGTCGCTGCAAGGGCAGGTCGTGCCACAGCGTGTCCACCGTCCTACCCGCCACGATGCCAAAGCCGTCCTTCACGTTGCTATAGGTCTGGATAGGCTCGGCCCAAATCTGGAAGCCCACCTCGCCTTGGTCGCACGTGTTCAGGTAGTTGTAATATTCCTTGCTGAGATGCTCCACCGTGAAAGCGATACGGAAGAAGTCGGGGTTGGCATCATTGTATTTTGAGATGGAAACGGAGAAAGGAATCTTCAATTGGTATGACCTGCCGTCGAAAAGCATGTCGGTGAACACGCCTTGGGGAGCCAAATTCAGGTCGCTGAAGTCGACAAACTCATTATCGATCGAGGTCAACGAAGTGAAAACCGGGTCGTTGTACTCCGGAAAGTAGGAGGCATAATTCATGCCATCATTGTCGCTTCCCCTATCGGCGAGGATTCGGAAGAAACCCGTTTTCCCAGGGTTCGGGTCGGTGATTTCGAGGGTCACCTCCAACTGATAACTGGCACGAAAGACGCTATCTTCTTCATATTCACTACCCAAAGAATCCCAATCGGAGACTTGGCTGCCAATGATCGTGCAGGTCACAGCATTGGGCAACGGGCTTGTCGTGGCTTCCACGTCATCGAAGCCGAGGGCTGTAGCCTCGATTTTCACCACATCATCCTCTACTGGACAATAATCGTGTGTATACACCTTTATGATGCGACCCATATTGGGATTGTTAGGATCCCAATTGTCGTAACTGACGACGGTATCATAATGTGGAGTCATCTCTCCGATACGGTCGCCATTGACGTATAAAGTGGCGACGAGGTCGTCGGGAGCTTGTGTCTCCGCGTTGTTATCAAGGAAGAAATAGCTTTTGCTGATGTTGGCCTTGACAGGTTTTCCTGGCTCCACAAGGCAATTGATGACCAATTTCGGGTCAGTTTGCTCGCCGTTGAACTCGATTTCCTTCTCGCAGGAGGTGAGGAATAGGGCGGTGGCGATGGTTATTAAGGATAAAATGTTGGTTTTCATTGCTGTATTTTGTTTTTACTATGGCTTATGGCCTATGACAACGACCGCTTTGCCAAAGTTGAAACGGTCATAGTCACCAGCCATTGGCCATAGTCAGATTTAGAACTTATAACTATAACTGACAGAAGGTATTATCGGGAACAGGCTGGCTTGCATCAGGGCTTTCTTTTCCGTTTGCGTGGCCTCGTCCCATTTGTAGGCGGTGTAGACGACGAAAGGATTGTTGTGGTTGTAGGCGTTGTAGACGCTGATATTCCACGTGCGGACACCGTACTTTTTCTGCTTGTGGAAGTTCACGCCGAGGTCGAGGCGATGGTAGCTGCCCATGCGGAAGTTGTTGCGCTCGAAGTCCTGGATTTCAGGGAAATAGCCGTAGTCGTCGGGCAAGCCATCGTAGATTTGGATGCCGAGGGTGCCGCAGTTGCCGCTGCTGAAGACCCATGTGCCGCTGATGTCGATGCGGTCGTTGAACTTGTGCTGCACGGTGATGCTGATGTCGTGGCGACGGTCGTATTTGGCGGGAAACACTTTGCCGTTGTTGATCATCATGCCTTCGCGGTCGAACTGCCGCTTGGCGTGTGCCCAGGTGTAGCCCACCCAGCCCATTGTCTTGCCGAACGAGCGTTGCACAAGCAGCTCCACGCCGTAGGCCCAACCTTTGCCCAAGCATACCTTGTTCTCCCAAGTGTCGCTGGAGCCGAAGAATGAGGCACCGTCCTTGTATTCCAGGAGGTTGTCCATCTGTTTATAGTAGCCTTCAACGGAAATGTCGAACAAGCGCGGAAGTTCGTAGAAGGCACCGAGCGACCACTGATGCGCGTTCATCGGGACGATGTTTTTGGTGACGGGCACCCAGAGGTCGGTGGGCAGGCTGAGGCTGCTGTTCGAGAGCAGGTGGACGTATTGCGTCATGTAAGCATAGCCCGCTTTGAGCGAAAGATTGGAGGCGAGCATCACGCTGGCGCTGAGGCGCGGCTGCACCGATTGGTAGGTCTTGCCATCGACGGTGAAGGTCGAGTAATGCAGACCCGCGTTCACACGGAAGATGTCGCCAAAGGTCATGTTGTCCTCGGCATAAAGCGCGGTCTCGTGGGCGTAGACGTTGGACGCGCTCATCGTCGTGTCGATGGCCGTTTGGTTGCTTTCCACCATTTTTGCCGACTGCACCTCGGGGCGGAACATGTGGTAGGTGTAGTTGCCGCCAAAACGAATCTCATGGTTCGGTAAAGGCGTATAGTCGAAGTCGACTTTGGCGGTCAGGTCGTTGATGCCCGACTTGTAGGCCATGTTGAACTCGTTCTTGATGGTTTGATTGTATTGCTCGTAAAGGCGTTCGTCGCTCATGTCCATGGTGAGGCGATGGCGGTATTGCGTGTAGTTGACCGAGGCATCCATGAAAAGCTTTTGCGACATCACATGGTTCCAGCGCAGCGAGGCCACCTTGTTGCCCCAACGCCAACCGAGATTCATGTTGTCGGTGTATTTGACGCCATCGTCGGAATAATCCCTAAAGCGCACACCGAAATTAATGGCATCGTCGCCAGTGTAAAAACTCAGATAGAGGCGGTCCTTATCGGAGATTTTCCAGTTGAGCTTGGCGTTGAGGTCGTAGAAGTTGTAGCCGGTATTCAGCCTGCTCATTTCAGGATTCAAGGCACTGGCAAGCCACAAGGCGGGCTTGATGAGCAGGTCGCCGTAGGTGCGGCGAAACGAAACGTTGAACGACAGCTTGTCCTTCACGATCGGCCCTTCCACGTTGGCCTTCGACGAAATCAGGCCCACGCTCACGTTGCCGTGGTATTTCTGCATGTCGCCTTCCTTCATGCGGATGTCGACCACCGACGAGAGTCGTCCGCCGAAATGCGCCGGGAAGCTGCCTTTGTACAAGGTGACGTTCTTCAAGGCGTCGGGGTTGAAGACGGAGAAGAAACCCAGCGCATGGTTGACGTTGTAGACCGGCACGCCGTCCAAGAGCAGCAGGTTCTCGTCGGGACCGCCGCCGCGCACATACATGCCCGCCGAGCCTTCCGAGCCGTTCTGCACACCAGGCAGCAGTTGGATGGCTTTCAAGACGTCGGCCTCGCCAAAGAGGGTTGGGATGCTCTTGATTTGCTGCACGGGCAGTTCCACTACGCTCATCTGTGGGCTGCGGGCGCTCACCGTGGAGCGTGTGCCTTCAACGACCACTTCGTCCAGCATCGTGTTGGTTTCCAAGGCGAAGTTTAGGTTGAGGTTGTCCTTCAGGTCGAGGGTTTTGGTTTGTTGCACATAGCCTACATACGACACTTGCAGCTCCACCTCACCAGAGTTTAGCGTCAAGGTATAGAAGCCATAACTATTTGTCGAGCAACCTTTTCCGGAATTCTTATCGAAAACCGTCGCCCCGATGAGGGTTTCCTTGCTGGCGGCGTCCATAACATAGCCGCTGATGGTGCGCCGTTGGGCGAAGCCTGGCACGCAGGCCAATAAAAAGCCGATGGCAACCAACCATCGGCTCAATGAGTGTTGTTTCATTAAAATTGCGTTTAGATGGTTTATCTAACTGCTTTAACGCAAAAGGGGCTGCTTTATTGCATAATCCAGTCCGCCGCCGTCTCAATCACGTTGTCGATGCCTTGGGCGGTGCAGGCGGGGTCGAGGATGACGCGCACCGCTGGCGGCACGCCGTTCTCGTAGTTCTGGCCGTCGAGGGCGATGGTGCGGGTCGTGCTGAAACGGTAGTTCCAGCCGTTGGGCAACATGCCACCGTTGGGGATACCCATGCCGCCACCACTGTAGTCGCCAAAGAGCTTGATGTTGTCGTAGCCCTGAGTGCACACCGAGAAGAACGACGTGGCGCTATACGAGCCACGGTCGATGAGCACGGCCACGGGCTTGGTGTAGGCGTTGTCCTTACCCAAGATGCTGCTGTCGGCAGCCAGCACTTGCTCATAGTCGGTGAACTCGTTGTGGCCGGGACCGCTCTTCACCTGGGTCTTGTAGAGCAGCTGCTTGTGGTTGTCGAAGATGCTGAGCAGGTTTTGCACGTTGGCGATGGAGCCGCCGGTGTTCTGACGCAGGTCGAGGATCATGCCCTTGCAGTTCTTATAATATTCCACCATATACTTCATCACGTCAGGAGTCACGTCGTTCATGAACGAGCTGTAGCGGATGTAGGCCACCTGACCATCGCGGATGGCGTTGTGGGCGAAGCTGCCCGTAGTGTGATGATTGACGGTGAGATAGTTGAGCAACACAACCTCAGTGTTGATGTTGCGTTCGGCATACATCTTATAATATACCGAGTCGTTGCGCGACGCATCGAAGCTCGAATAGAGGTTGGTGTGGCCGTCGCGAAGCGTGTTGAGCATGGCGGCGCAAACGTCGAAAAGTTGGTAGTCGTCCATGTCGTCGTTCACCATGGGGCGATACACCTCGCGCACCGAGTCCCAGTTGATGCCCTTCACGTCGAAGAGAGTGTAGTTTTGGTCCACTTGGTTCCAGAGGTAGTCGAACACGTTGACGGAGTTCGAAGGTTCGTCTTTTTCCATAAAGGCGCGTTCGCACGAGGCAAACGCCAAGGCCAAAAGGCCGAAAAGTATTATGTTAAGCTTTTTCATCGTATTTTAGGTTTGTTTGTTGTTTCCAAGTTGTTGGTTCGTATTTAGCTTTTTGTCACCATGACCAGTGAATATGACGATGACCACTTACTTCTACGGGGGAGGTGGCTTTGCGGCTTTTCTTCAAGCTGTTCGGATGCACTTGCAGGCCATGTCATACCGAGGTGCAGCCGAGTGTATCTATGGGCTGCAAGGGCATCTTGCCTAATGGCTGGTTGCTGGCCTGCTGATGCACATGAAGGCCATGTCATACCGAGGCGCAGCCGAGTGTATCTATGGGCTTCATGGGCATCAGGCTCAATGGCTGGCTGTTGGCCTGCTGATGCACATGAAGGCCATGTCATACCGAGGCGCAACCAAGTGTATCTATGGGCTTCATGGGCATCAGGCTCAATGGCTGGCTGTTGGCCGTTGTTGTGCATAGATACACTCCCTGTCGGTCGGTATGACATGCACAACAACGTCCGAAAAGCTTCCACAGTTGTGCATAGATACACTCCTTGTCGGTCGGTATGACATGCACAACAACGTCCGAAAATCTTCCATAGTTGTGTATGGATACGCTCCCTGTCGGTCGGTATGACATGCACAACAATGTCCGCATGGCTTCCAAACAAGCCGTCAAGCCTAAATCATATTTGCCAGTGGTCATAGTCATCAGTCATGTTCAATTCAGTCTGAACATAAAGGAAACGTTAACGGAATGTAAGGCGTTGTCGTAGCGATAGGTGCCTTTCTTGCCCGTCGAGACGTAGTCCCAGCGGTAGGTGAGGCCGATGCGGTTGCCGTTGAGCAGGTTGAGATAGAGGCCCAGGTCGGTGTTAACGCCAGGGAAGAACTTGCCGAAGCTTTCTTTCGAGCCTATCAGTGCACTAACCACGTCTTGGTTGACGGTTGGGTTGCCGATGTAGGAATAGCCTGGGCGGACGGCGCCGCCATACAAAGGCAGGTTGACCTTGAGGTAGGTGCTCAGCCAGTTGTGGTCCTTGCTTTTGCTGTAGGCGAAGTCGTATTGCATCATGCAGGTGGCGGCCATGTTGCCGAAGAGCGAAAGGCAGGCGGAGGCGTTTTGCAGCGAAGGGATGCTCTTGACGTCGATCATGCCGCCCAGGGTGCCGCCGACCCAGAAGTGGAGGCGGTTGTTGGCCACGTCGCTGAAGCGGTAGAGGAACTCCGTGGAGAAGTCGTAGGTCAACGCCGTGCCAGCCGGTTGGGTGAAAGTGGTGTTGAACATGCGGTAGCCGGGACGGATGTGGCAGCGGCCCCATTCGATGGTGACGCCCATGTCGGTGGCGGCGCCGAAGCCGCTGTAGCGGAAGGGCACGGTGCCCACGTCGTAGCAGTCGGCCACGTCGAGGCCAGCCGCCACGTCGAGCCAGACGGGCACTCTGGCTCTCTTAAGGCTGTAGTTGAACGGCTCCTGCGGCGCAGCAACCGCCTTCGCGGGCGTTTGGGCCATGCCCGAGGCTGCCGTCAGCAGCGCACCCGCAAGAAGTAAAGTCTTGAACTTCATAGGATTGGAATTGATAGGTTAATGACTAATTGTGGGGGCAAAAATACGGAATTCTCCTTTACTCCCCCATCCATTCTCTCCCATCCTTGGTCCAAACACAACAAAAAAAATGAAAAAAACGGTCCATGATTAATTTCGTATTTTTGCATGTTATTAGGCATTTATGTCAAAATGACAACAAACAAAAAACAACACACGAAAAGAAAATCTTCATATCTTTGCCGATGCTTGCCCGCTGAGGCACCACTGATGAAGGTCTCATGAATTAAGAACAAAAGGAACGAATCTAACCAAACAACAACAAATGTGCACGATAAGCATAAAAGTAGATGACAACCTGCTCAGCAAGGCTTGGGCAAACATGGCTCGGAAGGAGTACGCCAACTGCTTGCCAACTTCCGTCAGCTTTCGCAGGTGGCCACAGCTATGCTAACGAAACCGTTACGATGACGGCCAACGTGGGCACGGTGAGCACCATGTGCGGCACGGTGTCGTCTGGCGACAATGCTTCCCCAGCCAACTGCTTCAGTGGCATCTTCGACGGCCAAGGACACACGCTCAACGTGAGCATCTCTGATAGTAATCAAGGTGCGGCTCCTTTCCGCAGCATAAACAACGCCACCATCAAAAACCTTAAGGTTATAGGTAACGTCAGTCACGGAAACCATCATGGCAGCGGATTGGTAGGTTTTGCTAAAGACGGCAGTAGCAACCTTATCGAGAACTGCCATGTGAGCGCCAATGTGACTGGTACAGCAAACAACAGATATAACGGAGGCATCGTGGGTCATGTAAAGATGGCTACTGTTACGCTCAATGGTTGCATTTACGACGGCCAGATTACTTCAAATTCATCCAGCAATGTAGGCGGTCTCATTGGCTGGGGCGACAGTGGCCATGAAGTCCATCTTAGCGACTGCCTCTTCAACGGCACCAAAAGCGGCAGCTCCAACAATTTCCATCCCATTGGCTGCTGTAGCGGGCCTAGTTCCAGCAGCACCGTCACCAACTGCTATTATTATGCCACGAACAGCGTCAGCGGCCAAATAGCTGACGATCACAACAACTCAATAGTCAAGAGCACTACGGGCAAAGGCAAGCGCGCCTACAGCATCACTGGCGCCAGCCCCGTCACCGTGGCCAATGCTGGCACCGCCACAACCTACGGCGGCGACAATGTCACGCATTACATCACTGGCTACGGCACGGGCATCAAATATAACGATGTGCTTTACGCCGGCGACGGAGACCAGGTGAGCCTCACCCTCAGCGGCGCCAACACCTACGAGGCCGACCATGGCACACTCATGGGCAGCGGCAGCTCCTACACCCTTGATATGACTGCCAACAACACCGTTATTTCGGGCAAATGCACCGTCACCGCATCGGCCTACCAGAACAGTTGGGGCATGGTGCAATTCGTTAACGGCACGGCCAGCCAGGAAGTGACGCAAACCTTCAACGCAGGCAGCGAAGTCAGTCTCTATGCCGAGCCTGCCCAAGGCTACCAGTTCGTCAACTGGACAGAGAACGACGTTGAAGTTGGGACAGCCCAAACCTATATCATTTCTAACCTCGTTACGAATCACACGTTGGTGGCCCATTTCGAGCCTATCATTGAAACCTTCACGAAAGAAATCACTGGTCACGGCGGCAATGCCGGTCGCTGGTATCTCATCACCTCGCCGCACAACACAGCCATCGCCCCCACTGAGGTCACCAACATGATCCCCACCACGGCTGCCGACTACGACCTCTTCTACTTCGACCAAGACCCGACCGACCACAAGGAATGGATCACCTACAAGGCTGGCGAAGGCGCCACCAATGCAGGCTTCAGCCTCGAAGCCGGCAAGGGCTACCTCTATGCCAACAGGAACACCGTGACGCTCACGTTCACGGGTATGCCTTATCAGGTGATGGAGAAATTGCCCTCACCATTGACGGCAGTGACAGATGGGCCGGCTGGAACCTCGTGGGCAACCCCTTCGGTCAGGAAGCCTATCTCGACTGCTACTATTACAGGATGAAAGACGACGGCACGGAACTCATTTATGTTCAAAATCAAGGCCACACCGTTGATCCTATGGAAGGCGTGTTCGTCTACACTGACAATTTGGTTGAAAGGCCAGCTGTGACGTTCACTCCCAATGCCAGCAGCAAGACGGCTAACCTCGCCCTCAACATCACGCAGGGCAACAGCCTCGTCGACCGCGCCGGCATCAGCTTCGAGAAGGAAGGCTCGCTGCCCAAGTTCCAACTCAACCCGAACCACACCAAGGTCTACATCCCGCAGGAAGGCAAGGACTACGCAGCCGTGAAAGCCGAGAGCAGCATGGGCGAGATGCCCGTCAGCTTCAAGGCCGAGAAGAACGGCAGCTACACCTTCAGCGTCAACGCCGAGGAAGTCAGCTTCAGCTACCTCATCGACAACCAGACCGGCGCCGACATTGACCTGTTGGCCAACCCGAGCTACAGCTTCGACGCCCGCACGACCGACTACGAGAGCCGCTTCCGCCTGCAATTCGCCACAAGCGACAGCACCGACGGCAACACCTTCGGCTTCATCAACGGCGCAGGCAACCTCGTCATCTTCGGAATGGATCCTTCGACAGGCTCAGAAACCAGCACGCTGCAAATGATGGACCTCAACGGTCGCATCCTCAGCACCGAGCAGCTCAGCGGCAACTACGAGAAACGCCTCAACGTGGCCCCGGGCATCTACCTGCTCCGCATCATCAACGGCAACGACGTGAAAGTGCAGAAGATTGTGGTTCGTTAACCAAGACTTGTGACCATGACTATGACCACTGGCAGATATAAATTGGGCTTGATGGCTTTTGTGGAAGCTTTTCGGACGTTGTTGTGCATGTCATACCGACCGACAGGGAGTGTATCTATGCACAACAACGGCCAACAGCCAGCCATTGAGCCTGATGCCCATGAAGCCCATAGATACACTCGGCTGCGCCTCGGTATGACATGGCCTTCATGTGCATCAGCAGGCCAACAACCAGCGTAAAAGTAGTCATGGTCATTTCAACGGTCATAATGACAGAAGCTAAATACGAGACAGTAACTTAGAAAATAACAAACAAACCTAAAATACAATGAAAAAACTAATCATAACCACAGCCATCATCCTCGGCATCGCCACGACGACCATCGCCGACCCGACCGAAAGAGGCGGACTTTTCCAACGCGGCAACGTGGCCGAGCGCAGCATGCTGCGCGACGGCACAGATATGCCCATGCTGCCCAACCAGCACGGCTTGGGTGGCAACCAGAACGCCGACGCTCCGCTTGGCACGGGCATCGCCGTGTTGCTCGGCCTTGGCGCGGCCTACCTCGTGGGCAAGAAACGCAGAGAGGAATAAGGAAAAGCCTTGGCTCAGACGTAGTGGAGCCGGCGGCCATGGCCGCCGGCTCCACTCACTTTTTTCAGTGCTGGCTGATTGCGTTTCAACAATTATCCGTATTTTTGCAGGCTCGAAAGCCCCGTAGGGGCGACAACAATGACTTGTGACGATGACTATGACAGCTTCATAAAATAAGTAGAGCTTTCACTTCTTGGCAAAGGCAGTCAGCGATCATGGTCAAAATGTCCCGAAGTCCCGTGTCAAAAGAATATGAAGTTTAATCTTGAACAGTTACTTATCAATTATCAATTATCAACTATCAATTATAAAAAATGGAATCAACGAACAAACCCTTCAAACGTTACACAGTAACCACGGCCTTGCCTTACGCCAACGGCCCCGTCCACATCGGTCACCTTGCCGGCGTCTACATCCCCGCCGACACCTACGTCCGCTACCTGCGAATGTGCGGCGCTGAAGTGCTGTTTGTCGGTGGTTCCGACGAACACGGCGTTCCGATCACCATCAAGGCCGAGAAAGAAGGCGTCACGCCGCAAGACATCGTCGACCGCTACCATGGCATCATCAAGAAGTCGTTCGAGGAGTTGGGCATCAGCTACGACATCTACTCGCGCACCTCGTCGAAGATGCACCGCACCACGGCCCAGGAGTTCTTCAAGAAACTCTACGACGATGGCAAATTCATCGAAAAAGAGACCGAGCAATACTTCGACCCCGAGCGGCAGAAGTTCCTGAGCGACCGTTACATCGTCGGCACCTGCCCGAAATGCGGCGCCGAAGGTGCCTACGGCGACCAATGCGAAAAATGCGGCTCGTCATTAAGCCCCGACGAATTGATTAATCCCCATTCGCAACTCAGCGGCGCAGCCTTGGTGAAGAAACCCACGAAGCACTGGTATCTGCCCTTAGACCAATACGAAACGTGGCTCCGCGAGTGGATCCTCGAAGGCCACAAGGAATGGAAGCCCAACGTCTACGGTCAGGTGAAGAGCTGGCTCGACGGCGGCCTGCAACCCCGCGCCGTCACCCGCGACTTGGACTGGGGTGTGCCCGTTCCGATTGAAGGTGCCGAAGGCAAGGTGCTCTACGTCTGGTTCGACGCGCCCATTGGCTACATCTCCAACACCAAAGAGCTTTGCGAGGCTCGCGGCGAAGACTGGGAAAAGTGGTGGAAAGACCCCGAGACCAAGCTGGTGCATTTCATCGGCAAGGACAACATCGTGTTCCACTGCATCATCTTCCCCTGCATGTTGAAAGCCTACGGCGACTATATCGTTCCCGAAAACGTGCCCGCCAACGAGTTCCTCAACCTCGAAAACGACAAAATCTCGACCTCACGCAACTGGGCCGTGTGGCTCCACGAATATTTGCAGGACTTTCCCGGAAAACAGGATGTCTTGCGCTACGTCCTGACCGCCAACGCCCCCGAGACCAAGGACAACAACTTCACTTGGAAGGACTATCAGGACCGCAACAACAACGAGCTGTTGGCCATCTTCGGCAACTTCGTCAACCGCACCTTGGTGCTGACGCATAAGTTCTACAACGGTGTAGTGCCTGCTTTGGACAACCTCAACGATGTGGACAAGACGACCATCGATGAAATGAACGCCTACCCGAAGAAAATCGGCACGCTGATTGAGACCTACAAGTTCCGCGAAGCCCTTTCCGAGCTGATGAACCTCGCCCGCCTCGGCAACAAATACCTCACCGACAACGAACCTTGGAAGCAAATCAAGACCGACCCCGAAAGGGTGAAGACGGTGATGGCGCTCAGCTTGCAGATTGTGGCGCACTTGGCCATCCTCAGTGAGCCTTTCCTGCCCTTCAGCGCAAAGAAGCTGCAACAAATGATTGGCCTTAACGTCAACGGTTGGAACGACGCCGAAAACACCGTCCTGCTGCCCGAAGGCCATGCCATCAACCAGCCCGAACTGCTGTTTGAGAAGGTGGAAGACAGCGTGGTGGCAGCCCAACTGCAAAAACTGGAAGACACCAAGAAAGCCAACCAACTCAACGCATGGAAGCCCGCCGAGGTGAAGCAAAACGTCAGCTTCGACGACTTCATGAAAGTCGACATCCGCGTGGGCACCATCCTCGAATGTCAGAAAGTGCCGAAAGCCGACAAACTGCTCCAGTTCCTCATCGACGATGGGATGCAGAAACGCACCATCGTGAGCGGCATTGCCAAATATTACACTGAGCCTGAGAAACTTGTGGGCAAGCAGGTGTGCTTCATCGCCAACTTCGAGCCACGCAAACTGAAGGGTGTGGTGAGCGAAGGCATGATCCTCTCCGCCGAAGACAAGGACGGTCGCCTCGTGCTGCTCACCCCGAGCGATTTGGTCGCCCCGGGCTGTAGCGTAGGCTAAGCTATTTCAGAGTTTGCCGTGCATGTCATACCGACCGATAGGGAGTGTATCTATGCACGACAAACTCTGACACAGAATCTTCATGCCAATGTCATACCGACCGATAGGGAGTGTATCTAAGCACGGCAAACTCTCTGAAACAGAATTCTTCTTGCCAATGTCTTTCCGAGTGAAGCAGCCCATAGATACGCTCCTTCGTTCCTCAGTCGGTATGACAAAGACATTCACTCCTCATAAATCGAAGTAAGCCTAAATTTGCCGACGTCAAACAGGCCACGGTCGCTGAGCCTCAGCTCAGGGACGACAAGCAACGCCATGAACGCCAACGTCATGAATGGCGCATAAAGCGTTGAACCCAAGCGTTTTGCCAAAGCATCGGCATTTTTGTAGGCCTGCGCCACTTCGTAGCCGTCCTCGTTGCTCATCAGTCCCGCCACGGGCAACGGTACGGCGAGCATTTCCGTGCCGCAATAGGCCGTCACGCCGCCAGTGTGTTCAATAAGCAGGTTGACCGCATGGAGGATGTCTTTGTCGGTGGCACCCACAGCCACGAGGTTGTGGCTATCATGCGCCACGCTCGACGCCAAGGCACCGCGTTTCAGCCCAAAGCCTTTGATGAAAGCCACCGCAGGCGTGTAAGGTTGGTAGCGATTGACCACCACTATCTTCAAAATGTCGTTTTCCACATCGCTGACGATGCCGCCGTTTTCCACCTTGGGTTCGGCCATAAAACATTTTGTAATCAGTTGTCCATCAATACATTCTATCACTTTGATGCGTTTTCCCTCGTCGGGAACGAAGAGGTCTTGGGCATACAGGAAGGGGCATTCGAAGATGTTGGGCGTAGCGAGTTCCTTCAACTTGATGTTCGACACCCCGTTTTCGGCGATCAACTCGCCACGGACGTAGGTCTGCTTGGGCTGGGGATTGCGCAACTCGTCGACCACGATGAAATCGGCATCGTCGCCCACCCGAAGCATACCGACGGGCAGGTTGTAGTGCTGCACCGCGTTGAGCGAGGCCGCTTTCAGCACGTCCATAGGCTCGTAGCCCATGGCCATGGCGCGGCGTACCAATTCGTCGATGTGGCCTTCCACCAGCTCGTTGGGGTGCTTGTCGTCGGAACAAAACATCAGCTTGTCGGGGTGCATGGCCATCAGCGGAATCAGGGCTTCGAAGTTTTTGGCCGCACTGCCTTCGCGGATAAGAATTTTCATGCCGAGGCCGATTCTTTCCATTGCGTCTTCGTAGCGGAAACACTCGTGGTCGGTTCCAATGCCCGCTTTCACATATTTTTGCAAGGCCTCGCCCGTCACCGCTGGCGCGTGGCCGTCGATAGGCTTGCCGTATTTCTTTGCTGCCGCAATCTTTCGCATCAGCTCGGGGTCCTCATTGATGACGCCGGGGTAGTTCATCACCTCCGAGAGGTAATAGATGTCGGGCGAAGCCATCAGCTCCTCGATGTCGTTGGCATCGATAGCGAAGCCCGAAGTCTCGAACGCCGTTGCAGGCACACAGCTTGGTGCGCCAAAGAAGAACTTGAACGGCACTTTCCTGCCGTTTTCAATCATGAAGCGGATGCCGTTTTTGCCCAAAACGTTGGCGATTTCGTGTGGGTCGCTGACGGTGGCCACCGTGCCGTGCACCGAAGCCAATCGGGCAAACTCGGAAGGCACCAGCATCGAGCTTTCGATGTGCACATGCGCATCGACGAAGCCCGGCATGATGTATTGCGTGTTGCCCACGGCCTTTTCCTCAATCTTGCTGATTTTGCCGTCCCTGACGACGACCACGCCCGAGAAAATCCTCGAATTGACAAGGTCAACAATCTGACCACCGATAGTGAAAGAGTTGTCCATGGTAAGCTTTTTTCGGATGCAAAAGTAGAAAAAACAGCAATAATCTTTACCTTTGCAGCCAAATAATTTGAAAATGCAAAATCAATCCCCACTCTATCCCGTCATCCGGCTCAATCCAGGCAAGGACGACGCCTTGCGCCGCTTCCACCCGTGGGTGTTCTCGGGTGCCATCCATGATGCCGCCCAAGGCCTTCAGGCGGGCGACACGGTGACCGTCACCGACTACGACGGCAACATCCTCGGCACCGGCTTTTGCGAGTCGGACAGCATCGCAGTGAAGATGCTCAGCTTCGAGAACAAGAAAATCGACGAATGGTTTTTCTTGGACAAGCTCAACCGCGCCTTCGAGGTGCGCAAAACCGTGGGCTTGGCCAACAACCCGCACACCAACTGCTTCCGCCTCGTACATTCTGAAGGCGACGGACTGGCAGGCCTCATCGTCGACGTTTACGGCCACACTGCCGTGGTGCAAGCCCAAACCGAAGGCATGGCGCTGCACCTCAACGAAATCGTGCGTGCCTTGAAGCTCATACCCGACCTTGGCATGCAAGCCGTCTACAACAAAAGCGCCGACGCCATGCAACGCATGGGCAAGGAAGACGCCATCATCGATGACGGCTACCTCCTTGGTGAGCGTCTGGATGAAAACATCATGGAAAACGACAGCCTCTTCCTTCCCAACTGGGAAGAAGGCCAAAAAACGGGCTTTTTCCTCGACCAACGCGAGAACCGCGAGCTGGTGCGCCATTTCGCCCAAGGCCGTGCCGTACTCAACGCCTTCGGCTACACGGGCGGCTTCTCGGTGACCGCACTGAAAGGCGGTGCCCGACGTGCCATCACCGTAGACGCATCGAAGAAAGCCATCGCCATGGCCGAAGCCAACATTGCCCTCAACGGCTATTCAAAAGAGGAAAACCCGTGCTATGTGGCTGACATGAAGGACTATGTGCAGGAAATGCGGGAAGGTGCCTTCGACCTCATCATCCTCGACCCGCCCGCCTTCGCCAAGCGGCATCACGACCGACATCGCGGCTTGGGCGGCTACAAGTTCATCAACGCCGAGGCCATCAAGCGCATCGCCAAGGGCGGACTGCTGTTCACCTTCAGCTGCTCGCAGGCCGTCGACAAGGCCACATTCCAAGGCATCGTCACAGCCGCCGCCATCGAGGCCGGACGCAACGTCCGCATCATCGACCAGCTGTCGCAGCCCGCCGACCATCCCATCAACATCTTCCACCCCGAAGGGGCTTACCTGAAGGGGTTGCTTTTGTACGTGGAATAAGAAACTCTTTCGTAACTCTGCCGTACCTTTCTGCGCAAGTCACACCGACCATTAGGGCGTGTATCTATGCGCAGAAAGGTGAGCGGCAACGAATGACATAACAAGTAAGGCGTTCGTTAATCGCCGAACAGCGAGCCTTTCAAACGCGGATGGCATTTGCCGTTTTTAGATGCCCTCGCACCTGCCGACTTGCCACTGATACGCTTCATGTAGGCCGTTTCGATATATTTCCTGTTGTCGGTGGCGATGTCGTAGTTGTTCTCATACGTGAAGGAATTGTCGGTCAGGTCCGAAATCTTCATCATGTAGGTACGGGCCGAATCCGTCAAGTTCATGTAAAGAATGGCTTCCTCCTTGTCATAGGAATAAGTGAACTTCGTCACCAAAGTGGTATCGGGATTGACGATGTAGTTGACCGTATCAATCCACACCGTGTCGACATCATTGTCGTGCATTTCACCAGTCTTGTTTTCCCTGAAAACCAGCTGGATACCATTTCCAATATCTTCGGGATCGTAGGTGAAAGTCTCGGTCTCCATCGAACCGGGAATGGGATTGCCTTGCCAGTCGGTGTTGTAGTTTTCATAGATGATTTTCTCGACACCCCAAGTGCCGACGAAAGACTTGTAATCTTTTTTGTTGCAAGAAGCAAACAGCAAGCCCACAACGGCCATTGCTGCAAAAAACATAACTTTTTTCATATTCATTTAATTTATTGTCATTCAATTCGTTTCATATAAAATCGCTCAAAAAACGGGACAGGTTCCGAGAAATGGTTGATCCATGAAGCCACGATGGTGGAATCCGTGACGCTCTCGATGTCCATGTCGGCGCTCGTGGCATCCGAGAACATGGAAATGATCCAATTGGTGTTATAGATTGTAAGCAATTGGTTCACGGAGTCATACGAATATTCGCAGCTGAAATTCTTGATCAGTGCCGGGCTGTCGTTAAGCATCAGTTTGCCCGAACCTTCGTTGTAGAAATACACTTCGTAGCCAAGGCCGGGACCGACGGAATAATACAAGGTGTCCCAGCGGTCGATGCCGGCGGCCGTATCCACGCGATGACTGACATAATGCTCGCAGCCCCAATGCCCCACCAACGGATTGCTCGGATTGTCAACCGTTTTGCGGCACGCGGCCATGAACGTCAAGGCCATAGCCATGCAAAGGAAAAGCCCTATTTTCAACGTGTCTTTCATATCAATATGCGTTGCAAAAGTAATAAAATTTGTCGTTAAGCGTAACGAATTGGCAAATATCGCGCCAAAATTTCTACTTTTGTGGCTCAAAACCATCAGAAAATGCCCCGGAAGCTGCACCTTATATTATTAATGCTCGCGTTTTTGGCCTCCGCGAAGGCGCAGGACACGCTCACCGTGATGCAATACAACCTCTTGTATTACGGCAACTACAACAGCGGTTACGCCGACTGCTACGAGACCAACAACAACACGCAACGCAAGGACGAATGTATCCGCACCATAAAAAAACACGTGCGCCCCGACATCTTCACCGTATGCGAATTTGGTGCCACACAAACCCTCCAAAACGATTTCCTGCGCCACAACCTGAACGTCGACGGCGCCGACTATTGGCAGACCGACAATATCATCAACTATGCCAACCAAGCCATCATCAACCACATCTTTTATGACTCGCGCAAGTTGGGGCTGAAAAAACACGTCGCCTTGCGCACCAGTCCACGCGACACCGATGTCTACGAGCTGTATCTCAAGACCAAAAGCCTTTCGGCTGGCGACACCATCAAGCTCGTTTGCATCGTGGCCCATCCCAAGGCCGGCCAAGGCTACGAAGCTTCGCGCCGCGTCGTGATGCAGAAAGTCATGGACCACGTCAACCAAAACTATTCGTCTGACAACGTGCTGATTATGGGCGACTTCAATATGTATGGCGCAAGCGAAAGCGGCTACAAGCTGCTCACCGAAACCTACAGCAACCCCTACGCCCGCTTCATGGACCCCGTGGCTCACCTCGACGGCGTGGGCGAGTGGAACAACAACAGCCAATATGCGGCCTTCCACACGCAGTCGACCCGCAGCTATTCCGACGAGTGCTTCTCATCAGGCGGCCTTGACGACCGCTTCGACTTCATCCTCATGTCGGACGAAATCGCCTTTGGCTACAACCACATGCGCTATGCCCAAGGCTCGTATCACGCCGTGGGCAACGACGGGCGCCATTTCAACCAAAGCGTCGACCAAGGCACCAACACCGCCGTGCCTGCCGAAGTGGCCGAAGCCCTTTTTGATGCCTCCGACCACCTTCCCGTGACGATGAAAATCGCCGTCGACGCCAAACTGCGCATCAACGAATCCGACCTGCCACACAACCATGCCAGCATTGCGCCAAATCCCACTTCAGGCACGGCACATGTCTACTTCAACAACCCGACGGAAGCACAAATCCAATTCGACATCATCACCCTGCAAGGCCAACGAATTATCTCACAATCAGACCATTTCGAACAAGGCCAGCAACATTTTGAACTCCATTTGGAAGGCATGGCTCCCGGCTTCTATCTGCTTCGCATTGCCAACGAAAGACAAGGCTTAACGACACTAAAACTTATCGTAAAATAAACCATACCACCATGGAAGAAATCCTCACTTTTCTCGAAGACATTCTCCGCAACAACAACCGCCCCTGGTTCCAAGACCATAAGAGCGAATACCAAAAAGCACAGGCCAATTTCAACGCCATCGCCGAGCAAATCATCAGCGGTGTGCAAAAGTTCGACGACAACTGCAAAGGCCTGACCTTGAAGGATTGCACTTACCGCTTCTACCGCGACACCCGTTTTTCGCCCGACAAACGGCCCTACAAGACCCACTTCGGTGTGTTCGTCTGCCCCGAAGGCAAAAAATCGATGCTCAGCGGCTACTATTTCCACGTGCAGGCCAAGGAATCAGAATACCTTTCGGGCGACATGCTCTGCACCGGAATGTACATGCCCGACACGGCCATGCTGCGCACCATCCGCGACGAAATCATGTTCAACGGCGAGCCTTTGGCCGAAAGCATCGGCAAGGCGAAAGGTTTCCATTTGGACACCGAACACGCCATGAAACGCGTCCCCAACGGCTATCCCAAGGACCATCCGCAGGCCGAGCTGTTCAAGCAACGCGACTGGCTCCTGGTGCAAAGCCTCGACGAAAAACGCCTTTTCGACCCGCACTTGGTGGACTGGGTGCTGAGCGAGTTTGAAAAGACCAAGGACTTCTGCCAGTGGCTCAACAGGACGGTGAGGGCAGAATGAGAAAGGCATAAAAACAAAAAGAGCAGCGGAAAAGACTCTGCTGCTCTTTTGTCGGAGTGGCCCGACTCGAACGGGCGACCGCTTGCACCCCATGCAAGAATGCTAGCCAACTGCACCACACCCCGATCTCTCTTGCGTTTTGCGGCTGCAAAGATACGAATGTTTTTCTTACGTTGAACCACTTTCCGAAAAAAAAGTTATTTTTGCAGCAAATTAACTATCAACTCACGACTATAAACTTCAACTAAGGAAAATGGAACACATTGAATGTCTGATAATTGGCTCAGGTCCAGCGGGCTATACTGCAGCCATCTACACCTGCCGCGCCGACGTGAAAACCGTCATCTATGAAGGAATGCAACCGGGCGGACAGCTCACCCAAACCACCGAAATCGAGAATTTCCCGGGCTATCCGAACGGCGTGAAAGGCCCCGACATGATGGAAGAGATACGCCAACAAACCGAACGCTTCGGCGCCGAAATCCGCATGGGCGAAGTGACGGCCATCGATGCCTCGCAACGGCCTTTCAAGGTGACGACGGAATATGACGGCGAGCTTTTGGCCGACACCATCATCGTTTCGACGGGAGCCTCGGCGCGTTATCTCGGCCTGCCCTCCGAAGAAGAATTCAAAGGCGGCGGCGTTTCGGCCTGTGCCACCTGCGACGGCTTCTTCTACAAAGGCAAGGACGTGGCCGTGGTGGGCGGCGGCGACACGGCCTGCGAAGACGCCACCTATCTTGCCAAACTCTGCAACAAGGTCTATCTCATCGTCCGCCGCGACGTATTGCGCGCCTCCAAAGCCATGCAACACCGCGTACTCAACACGCCCAACATCGAAGTGCTGTGGAAGCACCAAACCAAGGAGCTCTTTGGCGAACAGCAAGGCTTCATGAAAAAACTGAAAGGTGCCGTGCTTTATCACAGCGACACCAAAGAGGAGCGCACCATCAACGTGGACGGCTTCTTCGTGGCCATCGGTCACGTGCCGAACACCGAACCGTTCAAGGGATTGCTGGACATGGACGAAGAGGGCTACATCATCACCAAGCCCAAGTCGACGGCCACCAACGTGGAAGGCATCTTCGCTTGCGGCGACTGCCAAGACCGCACCTACCGCCAGGCCATCGTGGCCGCCGGCACGGGTGCCATGGCCGGCATCGAAGTGGAAAGGTATTTACTCGAACACAAATGATCCTTCAAACCGAAGTGAAAATCCAACCCTTAGAGCAGACCATCACCTACGGCGACGGTTTGCTCTTTTTGGGTTCATGCTTTGCCGACGAAGTGGGCAATATCTGCAAAGGATTGGGATTCAACGCCTTAGTTAATCCGTTTGGCGTACTTTACAATCCTACGAGCATTGTGCAATCCGTCGAGCGCTTGGCCAATGGCAGACCATTTTCGCCAGACGAGGTGATTGCCGTGGGCGAAAAACAGTATTGCACCTTCAGCCACAACACCGCATTTTGGAACACCTCCGAAACTGCACTTTTGGAGCAGGTCAACGCAAGTTTGGAAGCTGCTCACGAACATTTCCTGAAAGCGAAATGGATTGTGGTCAGTTTGGGGACCTCATGGGTTTTCGAGCACAAGCAATCGGGGATGATTGTCTCCAATTGCCACAAGTTGCCAGCACAACAATTCGAGCGTTTGCAAACGACGCCATTCGTAACAAGGCTAGAACTGATGCGGATGGTCAAGGCGCTCCCTGACAAACAGTTCATCTTCACCGTGTCGCCTTTGCGCCACCTGAAAGATGGCTTGCACGGCAACCAAATCAGCAAAGCGGCATTGCTGGTTGCAACAGACCAGGTCTGTTCGAGCCGACAGAACGCCCATTATTTCCCGGCCTACGAAATCATGATGGACGAACTGCGCGATTACCGGTTCTACAAGGAAGACATGGTGCACCCCACCGAACAAGCCGTGCGTCACATTTGGGAACGCTTCACCGACTTCGCCATCAGCCCGACAGAACGACCCGCAATGAAAATGGCCTCGGAAGTGAAGCGAATGTTGCAACATCGGCCATTATTCCCTGAAAACGAAGCATTTGAGATGTTCGAGAAACGCAAGGAGGAAAAAATCGCCGAATTGCGACGCCAATACCCAAATGTCCTCGTCGAAAACCTGAAATAAGACAAAAAAAGCGGACTTGACAATGCCAAATCCGCTTTTTTTGAACTTCAAACTTCAATACTCCTACCTCGTTACCTCAGCTTTTTCATTCATCATTTTCCGCCACTTGAAATAACCCAACACGGCGATGACGACATAAAGGCCGTAAAGCGAAGCCTTGAAGGGAATGTCCTTGTAAAAATAAAGCCCGCAAGTCACCACATCGACCACTATCCATACAAACCACTGTTCCAGATACTTACGCGCCAAGGCCCAAATGCCCACAATGCTCAATGCCGTGGTGAAAGCATCCAAAACGGGTACGTTGCTATTGGTGAAACGCGACAGCAAGAAATATATGGCCAACCATATCAAGGCGGCGAGACCGAGCCAAATGGCGGCTTGCTTCTTAGGCATGTGGCGGATGGGCAAGTCGGCGGCCTTCTGCTTGTGACGCATCCAGGCAATGAAGCCGTAGACGGTCATGGCCAGATAGTAGAACTCCATGCCGCAGTCGGCGTAAAGTCCTTTCTGATAATACAATACGATGCCTAACGACTGCATCACGAAGCCGACGACCCACATCCATACGCTGGCTTTGTATTCCAAGAGGATATAGGCCAGCCCGAGAGCCGTTGTGGTAATGTCGAGCCAATGGGAAGCGAAGAAGGACATTCTTGAAATTGAAAATTGAAAATTGAGAATTGAGAATTGAGAATTAATCGCCTTTGAGGGTTTTAATGATTGCAGTAAGTATCTTTATGATTTCAGTACAGTCTGTCGCTAAAGAACTATACATATTATCATTTAAATAATTGGTAGCATGAAGAAGATCAAGCCAATAATCGGTCTCATCAGCTTCTTTTAATGCAATACTAAGTTTGCTAAGAAAATCATTTCGGGACTGCGCGTTTTTACTTTCACGAGTGTTTGCTCCTATGCTAGTACCACAGCGGAGCAATTGCTTTGACATAACAAACTCATGTTGCTCCTCAACCATGAACTTATAGCAATTGATGATTCTAATCGCGAAAGCCTTACTTTTATCCTGAATCGCGTTATTCATAATTATCAATTATAAATTATAAATTATCAATTATAAATTATTCTCCATCCTTTCCGCCAAATCCAAAAACTCCCTGACATTCATCTGCTTAAGGAACAATAACCCATGCGTAGCTCGAATAAGCGGATGCTCGTTTTCATAAAAATAATCCTTACCCAAAATCAGTTGGACATCTTTCAGCTGCTTCACCCAAATCTGCTCGGCCAACTCGCTGAAAGGCCCGTCGAAATCGGGATTGGGAAACTCTGCTTTGACCTGCGTCAAATAGCTGTCTTTGAAGGCTTTCTCGAACACAGCCATGGCGTTGAGCGAAACGGGCACATAGACATTGGCCTCGGCCGGATGGAAGGTCGACCAGACGTTGCGATAGCCGTAGATTTTCAAGTCGTATAGATCAGCCTCTTCGTTCCAAAGGCGGATTGCCTCGGCGATGGCTTGCATCACCTTAAAGTGCGTATTGGGACCCAAACCTTCGGAGTCGATGGCCACGGTGATGGTGGTGGGCTTCAGCTCGCGCAACTGGTTGAGGATGGCAAGGACGTCTTTATCAGAGACCATGCCCTTCGATGCGCTCGGCGTCCCCTGATCATACAGCCCCAGCCGCAGATGGTGGATATGGTCTAAAGCCGTGCCCATGTAGGCCCACACCAGCTCTTCCTCAAACTCACGAATCTCGCCCTTCAGCTGCTTGATTTCGTGGCTATTCGGTTGGCCATTCCGAAGGGCGTCGATTTCCCTCCTGAACAGCATTTCAACTTCCTCAACGCTTTTCGGTTGCCATAGTCCCACGGCATCACGCAGGATGCGATGGCAGAAGCCTCGGCGCATCTCGTCGGCGTCCTTACGAGCCACATTGTCCAAATAGTGATGGACATCCTTCTCCTGCTTGAAACGGTAGCCATGCTCGAAGAAATCGGGGTAGGCGACCATTTGGATGCGTCCTTGATGAAGATAGGTCAAAGTGTCCTCCAAGGCCTGAAGCAAAATCGCATCGGTGACAGAATGGTAGCCCGATGTCATGATGGCAAAGTGCACTCGGTTTGAAGGCGAGCGCAACTGCCTGTTGATGAAGGGCATAAGGCCCAGCATAATGTCGTCATGATGCGGGCCAGTGTGGTAGATAACCTCGTTCTCAAACGGCTTGATGCCTCGCCTGAGCTTGGCTTCAGTGTTGTCGATGACCTGGCGCACCACGTTGAGGCCCAAATTGGGGATTTTGGCGCAACGCGAGTCGTTTTCCAAGTCGTCCAAGGTCAGTTTGTGGGCATAGCGGTCGAGAATCTTGCAGAGGCCGAGCACGGCGTGTTCGGTCTTCTCAAACGTCCAAGGACCAGTTTCGAAAAACTCTGGATCGGTTTTATTAAACATTTAATCCCGTTTAAAAATATCTCTCGTATAAACCTTATCTTTCACGTCATCAAGGCAGCTGTCGTAGCGGTTGGCGATGATGGCTTGGCTCATGGCCTTGAATTTGGCCAAATCATTCACCACGAGACTTCCGAAGAAGGTGGTCCCATCAGGCAAAGTAGGCTCGTAAATGATGACCTCGGCACCCTTGGCCTTGATGCGTTTCATCACGCCTTGGATGCTCGACTGGCGGAAGTTGTCGCTGTTCGACTTCATCGTCAGGCGGTAAACGCCGATAACACAGCGATGCTCATGAGCGGCATCGTATTGCCCTTGGTCGTAGTAGTCGTAATAGCCCGCTTTCTTCAGCACTTGGTCGGCAATGAAGTCCTTGCGGGTGCGGTTGCTCTCCACGATGGCGCGGATGAGGTCTTCAGGCACGTCCTCGTAGTTGGCCAAAAGCTGCTTGGTGTCCTTGGGCAGGCAATAGCCTCCGTAGCCGAATGACGGATTATTGTAATGAGAGCCTATGCGCGGGTCGAGGCAGATGCCGTCGATGATGGCCTGCGTGTCGAGACCTTTCACCTCGGCGTATGTGTCGAGTTCGTTGAAATAGCTCACGCGCAAAGCCAAGTAGGTGTTGGCGAAGAGCTTCACGGCTTCAGCTTCCTTCATGCCCATGAAGAGCACAGGAATGTCTTCCTTGATGGCACCTTGCTTCAACAAGTCGGCAAACTGATGCGCCTTGGCCTCCAAATCGACACTGACCATTGAATGAATTGCCTCATTTTCAGCATCGTATCCTTCGATGGCCTTGGGATAGCCCACGATGATGCGGCTCGGATAAAGGTTGTCGTAAAGAGCCTTGCTCTCGCGCAAAAATTCGGGCGAGAACAGCAGGTTGAACTTCTTGACACCCTTTGCGGCATATTTCACGTACAAACCACGGGTATAACCCACCGGAATGGTACTCTTGATGACCATCACCGCATCGGGATTGACGCTGAGAATCAGGTCAATGACCTCCTCCACATGACTCGTGTCGAAGAAGTTTTTCTGCGGGTCGTAATTGGTCGGGGCGGCGATGACGACGAACTCAGCATCTCTATAGGCCGCTGCGCCATCTAAGGTGGCCGTGAGGTCGAGGTCTTTCTCGGCCAAGTATTTTTCAATGTACTCGTCCTGAATGGGCGATTTACGCTGGTTGATGAGGTCAACTTTTTCGGGAACCACGTCAACGGCGGTCACGTGGTTGTGTTGCGCCAACAAAGTGGCGATGCTCAGGCCTACATAGCCTGTGCCTGCTACTGCGATGTTCATTTTATTCAGTTTAGAGTTGAAAGTTGAGAGTAGTTGAGAGTGTAGAGTACTACGATCTCTCAACCAATATTATTTCCATCCAAAAGGATGTCCGCTCAGCGGCAGTTTGGCCATGGGATGGTAGTCGCCAATGAGACCGACAGGCTTCGCATTGCGGATTTGGTAGACGATTTCGATGCAACGGCGCGCTTCTTCCAAGCCGAAACCGCGACCAGCAAGGATTTCCTCATAGCTCTTGGTGTGCAACTCGGTGAAGCCTTGGCTGAACTCGAACTCCTCGCCGTCAATCATGATGGTGCGATAGGTGCGCTTCTCCCCTTCCACGGCGTTGTCGGGCAAGGTGTCGGCATTGATGCTGAGGAAATAGCGCACACGGGCGCGTTTCAGTTCCAAGTAGCCTGCCACGCGATCGTGCGAGGCCACATGGACGATGTTTTTCGTCACGTCGCCGAAAATCCAGCTCAGCATGTCGTAGAAGTGCACGCCGATGTTGGTGGCGATGCCGCCGCTCTTGTTGATGTCGCCTTTCCACGAGGCGTAATACCAATTGCCGCGCGAGGTGATGTAGGTCAGGTCGATGTCATAAATCTTGTCTTTAGGCCCCTCCTCCACTTTCTTTTTGAGGGCGACTATCTTGTCGTGCAAACGCAGTTGAAGTATCGTGTTGACCTTATGTCCCTGCCGTTCTTCCACTTTTTGGAGGGCATCAATGTTCCACGGGTTGAGCACGAGGGGCTTCTCACAGATGACGTCGGCACCGAGGCGCAGGCCATAGCGCGTGTGGGCATCGTGGAGGTAATTGGGGGTACAGACGCTGACGTAATCAATCTGTTTGCCCTCGTCTTTCAGCTTGGTGTTGTGACGGTCGAACAGTTCTTGCTCGGTGAAGAAGGCAGCTTGTGGGAAATAGCTGTCCATGATACCAACGCTGTCGTTTCTGTCGTAGGCCGAAACGAGGGTATTGCCTGTGTCTTTGATGGCTTTCAGGTGGCGCGGGGCGATGTAGCCGCCAACGCCGATAATCGCGAATGTTTTCATTATATGTTATTCTTCTCTATATCCTTAAAGTACTTCACCGTGCCGTATTTAAGCTCGTCGCAGGCCGCGTCGTCGCAGACGATGATGCCCTTCGGGTGCATCTGCAACACGCTGACGGTCCACATTTGGCTCACTCCACCCTCGATGGCATGGGCCAAGGCGCGGGCCTTGCCGTGACCATTGGCCAAAATCATCACCTCGCGGCTGTCCATCACAGTGCCTACGCCCACGGTGAGGGCGGTCTTCGGCACCTTATTAATATCGTTGTCGAAGAAGCGTGAGTTGGCGATGATGGTGTCCGTCGTCAGGGTCTTCACGCGGGTGCGCGAAGTCAGGCTGCTGCCAGGTTCGTTGAAGGCGATGTGGCCATCGGGACCGATACCGCCCATGAAAAGGTCGATGCCCCCATAGCTCTTGATCTTGGCTTCGTAGCGGGCACATTCGGCCTCAAGGTCGTCGGCGTTGCCATTCAGGATGTTGACATTCTCTTTCTTGATGTCGATATGGCTGAAGAAATTGTTCCACATGAAGCTGTGATAGCTCTCGGGATGATTCTCCGGAATCTTGACGTACTCGTCCATGTTGAAGGTGACCACGTTCTGGAACGAGATTTTGCCTTCCTTGTGGAGGCGGGCCAGTTCGCGGTATGTGCCAATGGGCGTCGAGCCAGTGGGCAGACCGAGGATGAAGGGCTTTTCAGCCGTTGGCTTGAAGGCGTTGATGCGCTCCACGATATGGTTGGCGGCCCATCGCGACATGGCATCGTAGTTTTGTTCGATGATGACTCTCATATTCAGTTGTTATTGTTAGTTATCAGTTGTTCAGTTGGCAGGGACTTACGTCGCCTGCTTATTGACTGTCGTCCCTACGGGACTATGGTTTGTCTGGGGATTGAAATCGCCCGTTGAATTATTGCCGCCCCTTCAGGGCTTTGATGCCGCTTCGCGTCACTGCGAGGCACGAAGCTGTCCATTATCTATATTTCTGAATCAATTGCACGAAATCCTCCGTTTCCCGACGGATTTCCTTGACAAACGACACATCGTCGATGCTACCCACAACGGCCAGTTTTTCGGCTTCGTTGCGGAAGGTGGCGTTGCGGAACTCGTTGTCGTAGTCTTTCTTGCGACTTTCATACACCTGGTCGCAGATGAAATGCTGGATGCGGATGGCTTTGTCGAGGTTCTCATGCCACATCTCTTCGGTGAGCACGTCGGTCTCGTCCTTGTAGAGGAACATGAGCGAGAAGTAGGCATGGCGCAGTTTCTCCTGCTGGTAGTTTTTCCACAGCTCGTCGTAACGGTGATGGATCTCGTCCCAAGTATTGAGCACACCGTCGCGGATGTCGGCACGAAGCTGGTCGACATATTCCTCGGGCATGGTCTGCCCACCAAGGTTGATCCACTTGCGCAAACGCTTGCCTTTCATGTGGTTGACGATGGTCTCCATGTCAACATCAGGATGGGCTTCAAGATAATGCAGCAGCGTCTTCACAGCGTAATAGGTGATCATGTCGCCATAGGCATGATAAGCCTTCAACGGCTTGATAATACGCACCTTGCGCTTT
>Ga0310697_10001368_pt1 | contig 28809 bp, 58 predicted proteins | sample 172DNAGHGlowgp2_FD_203883 | JGI IMG/M metagenome (GOLD analysis project Ga0310697, IMG submission 203883) | Sheep rumen microbial communities from Palmerston North, Manawatu-Wanganui, New Zealand - 1728 DNA GHGlow gp2 (v2) (version 2) | ecosystem: Host-associated > Mammals > Digestive system >... | reverse complement strand
CGACATCGCGTATGCTTATAAACGCATTGTTGCAGGATGTAGCGGACAAATAGTGGCTATATGCCCCAAGGTCATTTGTCACTTGGTAAAGTCGTTCTAGCAATCTGTTTATTATTGGTTTCATTTGGGTTGTTTTTTAAACGCTCAATAGATTCTAAATAATTGACAGTGGCTTCATACATCCTGCCTTTTTCCTCGCTGTCGGCATAAGCCTTCCTGACAAGCTCCTCGCCAGTGCCGTAGAAACAGCCGACCTTCCATTTGCCGTTTGACTTGGTGTAGGTGAACCACCTACCGCTGGACCAGGTGTTTTGGAAAAGCATATAATCCCCCATCTTCTCCACTACCGCGTCGCCGCAGATTTCGGATTTGCTCTCCACCACGGCTGTCCCGCATACCCGAACATTGCCGTACACGTTGGTGTCGCCGCACACCAAAGCGCTACCATAAACTTGGGCATCGTCGCACACCCAAGCGTTACCATATACCCTGGCGTAGTCATACACCAGTGCGTTGCCGAACACCCGAGCGTCACCGCACACCTGGGCGTCACTGTAAACTTGGGCATCGTCGCGCACCTGGGCGTCACCGCACACCTGGGCGTCACCGTAAACTTGGGCATCGTCGCGCACCTGGGCGTTATCGTATACCTTGGCGCCGCCGCTTATCCAACAGTCGCCCTCCTGCGACAGGTTGGCTTCTTTTTCAACCCAGCCTCCAAAGTCTCCTTCATTCACATTTCCAAAATCCTTGAGAGCCTCGATGCGGTGAAGCGTGTGGCCTCGATAACTGACAGTTTCTTTTGTTAGTCTGTATTTATTTTCCATATAATATAGTCGCTTTTACTTTACCAGTTTAAACGAATACACGTAAACATAGGCATCACTGAGCCATATAGTCTTTCCACACTCCTTGTCAATCAAGGTTTTGAAGGCTTCCCGTGGGTGTGTAAACAGTTTGTATGTCCTACCGTCCATCTCGACATGGCTCTCTTTTTCCAAATCTCTTGTTTCGAGACCCCTCACATAATACCCTACATAAGATTTAAACACACCCTCCCTGAGGCAATCCTGGTCGGATATCTCAGTAATACGTTCCAATCTGACGTCGGTTATTTCTATCTGGTGCGGCATGAGGTCGGCGCGGACGAACATTTTGTTGGACCAACCTTTTGTGTCCATTGCCTCTATCTCCTTTTCGACACAAGAAAACCTTTCTTTCACCGCAGCAAACATGAGATAATGCGGGTCAATTCTAGCATCCTTATACGTTTGTGCCACCGCCACAACCTCACCTATTTTGTAACGCGGAGAAAGGTGGATTTTATAATGGGGGTTTGTCTTTACAACAATACTTTTTGTCTTTTCGTCCCAATATTGGTTGGCTATATCTCCGCTGGTCAAGGGCATACCACTGTATTTATCACACACCTTTTCAACTCGTCTTGTCATGGTCTTCTCACCGCCTAACACAGCTTCAGTGAGATAAAACTTATCGTCAAACATTATCTTTTTCATATTCAAATTTTTTTGTTGGTTTTCATCTCATACCATGTCTGGGACAACATCTTAGGTATTCTCTGGTGGTCAGCAAAACCATAGAGACCGCAGGAGAAAAACCTGTGGACCTCGATAACGAACGTATCTGGCCGTAGATGGTTGACACCCACTCCCACATCAAGTGTATACGCGACTGGAGAATGCCCCCTGTATGCTTCCACCATACGGTTTATCTCAACTCGGTCTGGAAACTGGAGGCAGTCTCCAGAATAGTTGGCTATGTGTTGGACTTCGTCGTGGAAGACGAACACCCTCCATTCCGAATATATGTCCATCATTTCCGACACCTGGAATCCGATACAGTCCGACATAAGACTTGGACGGAACGGCCCGTTAGTTGGGTCTTTGATTGTGGTGATAGATTTCCTGTACAGCAGGCAATCGCCAAACTCCGTCATGTCGTTTATGTCGGACACGTTGGCTATCTTTCTTCTGGCAAACGGAAAGAGCACTTCTGGCACATTCAACGGCTTCAGGGCGTTCTCAGATTCTGGATAGAATTTCCTGAGGTATGTCGACACGAATTCCACGGAGCCTACAGGGATGAAATCGTCTGGAGACCCTATCGATTTGAATATGTCGCCGTCCACCGAGCTTCCGAACGTATCGATATATTTTATGTCAAGCGTTTCGGAAAATGTTGTCACATCCTTCCCAAGCCACTCATAATACTCCTTGGCCTGGGTCAACTCGAACGCGAAATCGTGGACCAGATTTCCGTTTATTTTCTGTACTAAAAAGTTCATATTGCATATATACAACAATTTCGACACTATTCTAAATAATGCCGAAATTTTTGAGGCGTTCTATCACCGTTGTCTGGCGCACACTGCCGCTCATGGTGTTGCACGAGCCGCTTATTTTGTTGGCTTTTATGTCTCCGCTCATGGTTGTGCAAGAACCCGATACGTCCCCGCCCACGATGATGCTGCCGCTTGACGACTTGCAGTCCCCAGTGACACAGCCCTTGACCTTCACGTCCCCGCTGGCGGTCTCAATGGAGCCGACGTTGCCTTCCACGGACACGCTGCCTGGCGTGTCAAGCTTGTCGACATTGCCATAGACATGGACTGTTATGTTCTTTGTTTTACTGTCTGATGCGTCTTCGACAAGCTTTCCGTCGACATACACTTTGCTGTTGATAACAGATACATCGTTTCCTTCCACATTGAAGGCCTTGCCGTTAACCAATACTTTTTTCATTTTTTTTCTACAAATATTATTCCTATATTGTCCTTTCTTGACTTTTGGCTGCAAACTAGTGCGGAACAATCCTCTTGGATTAGTCTGCATCCGCTGCATCCATCTGTCCTGCGCTCTGAATAAATCATCCCGCGATAATGCGGGTTCGCATTCTTGAAAACGAACGGAACGGAAGCCCCAAGAGGGACGAATATCCGTCCATTGTCGAGTACCTCAACATTCTCCTCGGCTTCTATGGTGGAGATGCTTTTCGGAATGTGCGCAAACTTATAGGCTAGCCTGTATTCATCCTCGTCTTCCTTCCTGAACGCCTCTGGTATCATGTCTTTGTTGTCCCACATGTTTCCGACCACATGGAATGTGTACATTTTGTGCGACGCGATAGCGAGTGTCTGACCGATGGTCTGTCTGGTTTCCAGTCCGTCGTACAGCCCGAAACTGTCGTCTATAAAATAATATCCATACCGACTCCATCTGACAAGCCCAAATATGCGGAGTTTATCATCCGATTTCAGTTTTATTGACAGGAAGTCGCCTGTGAATATCGGGTTGTCATCATCGTCTTTGAAGCCTGTGTTGACGCCCACGGTATCCCTGTCCACCTCTATCAGGGTTCCGAACCTGCTTCCGTTGTCCGACCTGCGCAATATCGCTGGATACGGGTGGGCCCCCATGTAAATCCCACTGACCCATGTTCCGTCGGATTGCTTTCCTCTTGTTTCGAAAATATTGTCCATTAAATTAATACATTATAATTTTGCTGTTAAAGAGATTGGCGACACATTTTTTCGCCTCAAAAATAATCTCATATTCCAAGCCAAATGCGGACTTCTTTATGAGTTCTTCCATGTATTCGACAGCTTCCGCCAGTATGCAACGTTTCTCCTCTTCCGAAAGCAGACTCGATATTATGTTATCTGTCTGCCAATTGTTCGGAATTATTGCGAAGCCTGTGTTGGTGCCCCTGGATTCCCTTCTCTGGATAACCGAAAACTCTTCAGGGCCAAAAAGAAATGTGTGCATTGTGTTTGTATTTGTATGTATATAACGAAAATAGGCCTGTTTTATTACAAGCCTGTGTATTTTTTTATCCAAGCCTCCTGAGGGTGACTGGTATCGGCCCGTCGCCGCTCTCCATCCTAATGTTGTCGGTCCACACTTGCAGCCCGAAAAAACTGTCTTCCCACTTGATATCGGAAGTGTCAAGCTCGAACCGTTCTGGGTTTTCCCCATATTTGACCTTCTTGAGCTTAGGCTTCCAGTTGTACAGATGCTTCTCTCCGATGAAGTCGCCGTCGTAGCATACGTACCACAGGCCAGTTTCCTGTTCCGACGGGACAATCTCGACCTTTACGGTTCCCTCGTCGGGTTTCAGCCCAAGCACGTTTTTCACCCACATGTCATAGAACATCGGCGTGTTTGGCGGCATGTAGTACCTGCCGTCCCTGTATTCTGGTTCCCATTTTGACAACAATATGCACCCAGAGCCTGGGTCCGCGTTTGTCGCATACAGTTCCCTGTCGGTAAATCCTAGTCCCATATCTAAGTTATTGTCGGTTTGTCTTCTTCATAACGCTTGTCATAGAACACCACGTAAGCCCAACACCCTTGCGGCGAACAGTTCATGGTTATGCTGATGAAATATTCGGTAAGGTTATAGCCCCTGTTGATGAACGTCTGGAGCAAGTCGGTCACGTCCATGGAACAATCAAATATCCTAGCGCGTATCTGGTTTTCTGACATATCATTCTGGCTAATCAGTAAAACGAAAATTCCTGACAGCCTCCTCAGACATCGCCGCCTTTGACACAAAGTCACGTTCGGCATTTTCCATATGTTCATTTATTCGCCTTGTTGCTTCCAAGTCTTCTGGAGTGTCGCAAGGCCGCTGGTTCTTGACAATGTCTCCACAGCCGTACACACTGTTGGATATGATGTGCATAAATGAGGAGAACCCAGCGTCATCACTGGCTGTTTGTTTTGTTTCCATTCTCTTTTTCAATCAGTATGTTCTGTAAATAGTTGGCTGGAATGCAGTTTTCCCTGCACAGGTCGGCGAAATCCTCGGGGTTGAACGGAGATTCCGCATCACCGTGCTCCGCCAGTGCCTTACCTGCCATGAACCCTTCGTTGGCGTATGATTCAAGGAGCTGCGAGAGGGCCCGTTCAAACCTCATCAGTTCGTGGCGGTGTCCGAAGAACCTTTGGCCACCGAACATCTTGTCCAGGTCTTGAGCCTTTCTCCGACGTATCGATTCGAGCACCTCATTGTCTTTTTTGCCTTCGACCGACTGGTACACCATGTTGTATTCCATGAGAAGCCTGTCGGCAATCTCGCCGAATGCGTCGTATTTACCAGCATAGTACGCGGCACCGCGCATACTGGACAGTGCACTGCTCCAGCAGGCGCCCTCGAAGTTCTTCATTGAGTTTTTGAGCGCAGTCATAAGGGTTTTGAAGAACTGGCTGTACAGTTCCAGACCCAGTGACACACCAAGCTGTTCATTTGTTTCCATGGTCATCCCTCCGTGTATTCAATTTCCAGATTCAGGCCGAGTTCCTTGAAAATCCTCTGGAGGCGGTTAACCTTCAGGAACACATTGTTCTCGATTACAGTTATAACCTCCTCATTAGACTTGTTGGCTGTTAATGCGGTTATATCCCATACACCATCATGCTGGTCGCACAACGTTATGGTTGTATATCCGTCGCCAGTGACAATTTCTAAGGAATAACAATCGTCCACGAGGCTGACAAAGCCACTTTTCAAGAGGGTTTGCGGGTTGAGGGGTATTTCCCTGAACTCGCACAGCGGCTTTACATAATGTTCTGGCGTGATGCGCATAGGCATTTCAGCCATGGGATGGTCTTTAACGAAAGCCCACTCCCCGACCATAAAATTTGTTATTGGTGTTGACATTTTTATCAGTGTTTTACAAGTTCCGTTGAATTGGGGCCGATTCTATCTTTCGGAACATACACCACCTCATACATCTTTTCCATTACATGGTCGATTGTCCAAATTTCTGATATATTTTTGATATCGGGCCCCTGTATAAATTTTGGTGTAGATTCAGTCAAGCGATTCATGGACCAGTATCCTTCCCTTTGAGGCCATGTCAGCCATGTAATACTGACGCAGCACTTTCTCAACTTTGTCCAGGTCGAAGATGTCGTCCGTCCTTACGCCGCTCTCCATGTCAATCCAGAAGTCGCCGCAGTCTGAAGCGAACAACTGCCTGAGTTTTCTGTACACATTGTCTGGGTTCATGCCGCCAGCGTATCCGACCTTGACACCGTCCATCTTCATAATCTCGATTGGCGTGTCAACACCATGGCCTCCAGAAGCGTCGAGAATGACAGAGATATTCCCTTTGTCTTCAATGCAGTTGAACACCTCAAGGTTGTCCATGTTCTTCTGTTGGATGATAACCTCGTCCAGTTCCTGCGGCGGACGAAGTTTCGGCGTGTTCTCCCTGGGTTCCTTGTGGGAGATGTTGAGCTGGCAGCGGCTGAATATATCCAGCGAGCCCTGGGTGAGCTCCCTGAGCGGTTTCCAGTTGTTGTTAAGGGCCTCGTAGGCGACCTTCCCGCAAGCGTGGCACGAGAGGTGCAGTCCGAGGCCGCGAAGCAGTTCCAACTTCGACGGGTCGAAGTATCTCGGCCCGTTGTCGGCCCAGTTCATTGACATGAGGACGCCCCATTCGACGACGGGGTACACGGCTTGTAGTTCGCGCAGCTTCTGGAAATCGGTATCGACTCCGATACCAGTGAATGTGATGTGTTTCAGCATATATTAAAAATATTTAAATTAATGAATGTATAAAATCTCTATGAGGAGGTAAAACACGGTGGCAATGATATCGCTTTCATATACAGGCTCCTCAGTGCTTTCAAAATTGTCCACGACTTTGGACAAGGACGAACGCTCTATCGTGACTGACGCCCATTTCTCCCTTTCTTTCTTCTGCCATGACACATTGTTGACATATTCGACAAGTAGTTGCTTTGCCTTGACGAACATGCGTTCGCCTTCGGCTTGCCTGTCAACATCCGCACCATCTACAATCAGCTTCTTTATTTTGTGTTCCTCGCCCAATAATACATACCATGGGCCGTATTCTCTTTCAAACTCTTCGGCGGATTCCCGTGTACTAAATTCGAAACGGTCGTCGATATCCGAGACATACTTAACTATTTCTTGTATCATTGTTCTGTTTTATTCTGAATTTTATCCATAACGGAAAAAACTGTGTTTTATTACATTTTATTGTCTCAAACCATTAACCACATCCTGCCGTCGTGTTTCTAGTCTATTATATTGGCAATGGCCGATGCCATCGCCTCGTCGATTGTCATGTTCTTCCAAGTCTCCATCTTCCAAGCCTCGCATTGGTATGTGAACCAGTTGCCAGTGTGGGTTCTTGAAAGCAGATACGGCCTGGGGGCGTGTCTCATCTTGAACAGGGCCACCGACCATTCGTTGGTGTGCGGGTCCAGGTCGTCGTAGAGCCTGGTGATGTTCTCGAACATCGGCTTCCAGGCGCCGTCCTTGCCACAGGCGTCGCTCTCGAAAGTGCAGTCCTTGTATTCTTCGAACTCGTCGGCAAGCTCGCCGAAAATCCTGGACAGGTTCCCTGGCAGATGCATCCCGCTGCCAGCCATCCCGACGCGGACAGTAAACGGTTCCCCACAGTATTCGGTCTGTCCCTTGCTTTCGGCACTGTTTTTATAGATGGTGACGTACACATCTCCGTCACTTCCTCTGGTGATTTCCAATTGGTTGGAGTTCAAGTCTTGGTCAAGTGTTCTGATTCTCATTGTTGACTATTTTACTGGTTTGCCTTATTGATTTTATATAATCTCCAATCGTCGGAATGTCGAATTCCTTCTTTTCCTCGTCAGTCATCGGCCTGCGTTCCCCGCAATATTCACACATCATTTCGGTGAGACACTTGGGGAATGTGATTGTCGGGAGCCATTTGTGGTTTTCCCCCTGGCATTTGCACTCCATGCCTTCAAGACGCACCGTGACGTGCGGCTCAACCATGACGATTTTTCCGCAATGGCGGCATTCAACTGTAAAAATATCCTCCGCAAATATCTGGTCTCCGTAATCATCGGTATCCAGTTCTAATTCGTTTTTACAGTATGGGCATAAAACTTTGTAACTCATATTGTGCCATGTTAAATTTCGATTTTTCCTCCAAGGTTCCAGGACAGGCTGATGTCGCCAGTCACCAGGCACTTGAAAGTATGGATTTTTCTGTTCTTGATGTCGTTCTCACAGATTTGCTCGGACACCTTGCTACCGATGTTGTAATTGATTATGATTGGGGTCTTGGTAGGTATCAGGATATAGCGGACGAAACCGAGGGCAAGGGGATTGTCGATGAGCGTGTACTGGCTCGACATTTTGTCGATGAATGTGTCGAACAGCTCCCTGTACTCGTCGTCAGTCAGGATGTTGTTCTTTGACATTGGGTTGTTGGCCGTGTTCACCGAGAAGTCGTCCTTGTATATGAGGTTCGAGACGCGCATCTCGTCGCAGCAGGTCTGGTATGTGGACGTGATGGCGCCGAGCCTGGTCTGGGTGTCGTTGTGCCCCCTGTACACGTTGATGTTGACGCGCACCTTGCACTTCCAGTTGGCATCCTTTATCGTCCTGTAGGCCTTGTAAAGGTCGTGGTAGTCGCTTACGTCGTCGCTCGATATGTTAATCCACGACACGCCTGACTTGGCCAATTTGGAACAAAATTCCCTGTCCTGAAGCTTGATGCCGTTGGTGGTGATACCGAAACGGTCCAAACCGACCGTTTTTAACCTCTCTATGAAGCCGAAAATGTTTGGGTGGAGCGTCGGTTCACCCCCAAGGATAACAGCCTCTCTAACGCCGTATTTTGCAACAACAGCACAGATATTCTCGATTGCCTTGTCCACTGGCAACTGAAGCGTCCTGTCGGTGGCGCTGTTGATGCAGTAGAAGCAGTTCTTGTTGCAGTCGTTGGTCATCACGATTGACAGGTAGGCCCTGTCCGACACCATGCCGATATCGTATTTGCTGTAACGGCACTCCCGAAGTACCTCAAGCTCGGTGTTTGATATAACCATAGTTAACTTTCTTTTAAATTTGTCTGCAATACATTATTGGTTTTCATCACGTTGATATCAACATCGTGGGAATTTAAAGTGATGATATAGTTTTCGCCATATTTAAGCTGACCGTAGAACACATATTCACATAACTTGAGATAAATGCCCGCACACTGTTCTATTTCCATCGTTGTCGGAAATAATACATTCGTAATGGTCAAACCGTTTGCGGATTTTATAATAAAATCCCGTTGTCCATTGTATTCAATATAAGCGATGCTGTCACATGTGAATGTGACTATCTCTTTATCATATTTAATCCTTAAAACCCTCATTCTAACATTAGGATGTAATGATTGATTCTCCGTTTGGGTCATGGTTCGACATGTTCCTTTTTGTGGATTCCATGTCGGCGTACTTGTTGGCGTAACAGTATCGGCAGAAGTGCCCGCACGTGTTGTACGAGCCTATGTCCTTGGACAGCATGCACCCGCAGGCCAGCCTCTGTCCCTTGTCCTTGACCCTGTCGCCGTCGAGCTCGGCCTTTCCGTCGAGGTCGTCGGACATGAGCTTGCCGTGCCGTATGTAGTTGTACAGCTCCTTGTCGTCGCCAAACAGCCTTATTATGAGGTCTGGGTCGATACACCTGTTGTGTGATATCCCGTACCTTTCAAGGTCGCACTTCTCGCCGCAGGTGGATACGTCCACGTGCCAGTGTTCTGTCCCCCATACGGTCTTGACCCATCCGATACATTCGCCCATGCGATTCATGACATCTTGGGTGAAAGGCACCATCTTGTATGAGTCTTTAAGGTCGGATAGTTTGGAATATTCGTCTATGTCGACAAAACTGAACACAAGTTTGTTGGTTGCTCCAGCCAACCGTTTTCCGAGTCGGTAGATTCTATGGCCAAGGACATTGGGTGTTAAGCTCCTGTATTCAGCAAAGTCCCCTGGGGCCAGCTCGTACCTCAGCGGGGATGTCAGGATAAGCGGGTCGAAACGCCAGACGACCTTTTCTGGGCCGATGAGCTTTGACAGCTTTAAAAACGTCTCAATCCTGTTCTCAAGGGGAGGCACCCCAGGCTCGAAGTTCTCTTCCACATAGTCGTTCAGGGTGTACTGGAAGTAATAGTTGATACCCATTTCGTCAATCTCTTTGAGTCGCGGCATCAAAGGGGCTGGGTTCTTGGTCCAGAACACAATGACCTTGAGGTTCTTGAACGACACGTACTGCGGCTGCCCGTTGTACGGGTTGCGCCACACGCAGTAGCCAGCCCTCAGGCGGTTCATGAGCCATTCCGAATAAAACGCTGGTATGTCGGTGGCCCTGCTTGCCGACACTATGACAGGCGCGATAGCCTGTACCTCGGTTCCGTCTGGCAGTGTTATTGTTGTTTTTGGGTGGAACATAAGTTTTTCTTGTTTTTGAATGTTTTCCTTCGTTCTATTTCAGAGAGCCACACACTCTTGGAATAATATGAGTTGCGCCCGTCCTGCCTGCTGGCCCAGACAAGGTCTTCGTCAGACACCTCGCACAGCGGCGTGTTCATAGCTTTCCAAAACCTGTCGGCGTCGCTCACAGGCCCATGTTCACATTTTTTTCTTCCCATAGCGTAAAGTACTATAGACGTTTACAGTTTACTTTTTAATCACGTCGATACTGGTCAGGCTGAACTCCCCGTGGTCCATAAACCCCTTGGCCGCGAACTCGTACCTACCGTTGTTCTCTGCTGTCTCCTTGCAGTCCTTCATCATTCGGTCCAGCTCGTTGCCGTCTGGTGTGTTAATCGGTTCAATCACGGCGAAAGTCTCCCCGCCGTTGCAAAACAGAGAAGCCACTTTGTGAGAGAAACCTGCACATGCGACTTCATCGCAGCCATCCTTGCGCAGGTGTCCCAGGACATTTTGATTAGCGGCCTTGGCGTTGAACTCGCCGATTGCGGCTTCAAGCACATCCTTGGCGACACGGAACTGGTTACCCCCGATTGTTAGCTCTCCGTTACTGGTTATTTTAGCTACGTATGTCATAATGTTACACTTATTTGACGTTTAACAATTCAGACAGTTTTTTTAAATTTCTTTTCCCAGCCCTGGTTATTTCCTTGGCAAGTTTTAAGTCGAACCAATAAAACATTGGCGAACTGGCCTTAGGGTATTGGTACTTCTTCGGTATGTTCATAATTCTCCTCTTTTTTAAGGTTTTCTCTTTCAGTCTGGAATTCATCCCCTTCCAGCGGTATCACGAATATGGCCCCGCTCTCAAGGGCTGTCAGCGGAAGCCTCACTTCCTGTCTCTTGATGGAATTGTCCTTCTGGCACACTCTGACGACGATGCTGTCGTCCTCGACCTTGACAACGTAGTCGGCGTACCGCTTGAGGTAGTCGACTCTGAATATCATTATGGTCTCGTCGCTGCCGTCGACCACCTTGTACCCCTTTATCGGGGCCCTGAACAGGTTCCATACCGTGAGGCCGTAGGTCTCCATATATTCAACCTGCTCGACGATTGACTTGATGAACAAGGCGTTGACCTTTTCCTTTTCCTCAAGCCTCTCGATGACCTTGTATACATCTATGTCCGCTGGCATATCAGTTCCTGGATTGTAGTGGCTGATACCTGGTCTGGCGGTATCTTGACAAACTGGCACAGCCCGACCAGCATGCTGACAGCCAATGGGTTCTTGACATTCGCTACCAAAGGTGTGCCGTCTTTCAGCACCATATACACAGAACAAATGTCTATATCTTCCGATGTATATTCAGGCTCGTTCAATAAATTGGTTCCCATATTAATATTTTTTTTTGTTACCATAAGTCCTCACTGAATAACCTGTCCGTATGGGTGGTCTCACCGTCCTTAATCTGGCCAGCGTCAAGGGCGACGAGATATGCTTCCTCGCGGTCGACAAACCTGCCGAAGTTTGTGTAGAACCCGCTGCTGTTCACGTCAACCTGGCCTTCGAACCTGGCGAGGATGTCATTGTGCCTGCGCCCGATTTCGATGCTGTATATGTCGTCATACTTGCCATACAAACCCCAGCAGCTCTGGTGCTTGTAGTTCATGACCCGTTCCGATGGCACGCTCGGTTCCTTGCGCCTGTATGCCGCCGCTATAATCTGTTCTGTCATGTCGTCAATGTTTTCATGCTATCATCTTTTCTTTGCTCTGGCTCTTGGTTCTGGCTTGGGATGACAATGGGGCACTCGTCTTCATTATTTAGCGCCATTTTCACTCTTCCGCCTATAATAAAAAATACCATGCCGTTCAAAAACGAAAATATAATAATCCATAATAAAGTCATATCCTTCTCTTATTATAATCAGTATCAATAATGTGGTTGATTCTTTCGATGTATTTAGGGTCTGCGGCATACCTCTGTCTGAGCTTGGCGATGTATTCGGACCTGGTCGGCAGCCTGTCCCTGAACATAATCTTATCCCACAGGGGTCTGTCAAGGACACACATCTGCCAGTTCTTGTATGTGGCGAACCCGTTGCTTGTTCTACCTATCGCGGTGGTTTCCCGCGACACTGGGTAGTTCATCCCTATCAGGTTGTTGGACCTTTTGTACAGGTCCGACTTGCCCACGCTACTTTCCAGCACCACCTGGGCATAGATTATGTCTGGGTACAGGAACACGTCGCTGTGGCTGTTTAGAAATGAATAGAGGGTGTCCTTGTTAATCTCTGAGTTAGGCTTTACTGAATAATAACCTATGACATTGTGTAGTTTCTTATCCCATCTGCTGTATTCCAACTCTTTCAGAGCCTCTTCAAGCTGCTTGCAAGCTTCGTTGTACTTTTCCGTCAGCAATATCTTCTCAATTGCAAGGGTCTTGTTCTCGGCTTTCAGGACCTTTATAGTGTCCCTGCTTGACTTGTTGATGAAGAACATGAGCAGACAGAGTCCGAGGAGTATCCATATCGCTATGTACAGCTTGCGGTCGCAGGTGACGTATTTGACATCCTCTCGGCTTACATTGAACTGCTTGAGTACTGTATAGTCTTTGTCTGTTACAGTCACGAGACAATCCTTTTCGTTGTCGTTTCTGGTTTCTGACATATCATTTGTGATTTACCACCGCTCCAATTTTAACATCCTTGTCCAGGCTGTATTCCTTGCGGTGTTTCTTACATACTTTGACATATTATTTGTAGAATTTCTCAAACCTATCCTCCCCCGACATACTGGGTGACAATGAAGTCCTGGAATCTACATATCTGCATATACTTGCTGAAAAGCGCCTTCGCCTTCTTCTTGAGGTGGTGGTTCCTTACGGACAGGCCAGTAATGTAGGCCTTAAACTCACAGGCCGACACAAGCCTATTCCCCGTTCCAATGAAATCGTCTACAAGCTCCACCCTGTCGGCGAGGTTTCTCTTGGCGTTATTGATGCGCTTCCTGTTTTCGACAATCTCCGTGTTCACGATGTCGAACTTCCTCTTGAACTCAAGTTCGTTCTCGTTGAGATAGCGAAGGAATTCAGCTGGATTTTCGTCCCTGATACCAATGTCGTAGTGCGGCAGTATCAGGCGGATAAAATACGGTTTGGTGTTTTTCTCGGCCTTAACCACACAAATGCCCTTGTTGGAATGGTGCATTATGAATCTGTACTGGCAGTCGGTTTCTGTGGCATACTGCGGGTTGACCAGGCCTGATTCCAGTCCCAGGTACTTGTACACAGAGGCCACTTCGTCATATCTGTCCCTATGGCCCACAAACTCAATACCAGTCATAATCATATTGGCCTTATTTATTATGTACCTATCAGTCATGTCAAAATTTTTGTCAATGCTTATAACGGAAACTGTCAGGTTTTATTACAAACCAACCCCATAATTTCCGTAAGTTTCTTCTCGTATATGTGTTCCTCTGCTAAAGCTTGTTCAAGTATCGGCACAGCCTCCCGCACGACATACGACTTCCATTTGTCAAGATTTTGGTTTATACACTCCCTCACAAGGGACGAGCTGATGTACGACACGGTTGGGTCTGTAGGTATTATAATAGTTTCCACTGTCTTATGCGACAAGCTGTCGTTGATACACTTATTGATGAGCTCGCTGTCAAACTCGCTTCCGTTCCTGCATCCGCGGACAATGAACTCTATGTTGTTTTCGGCACAGAAAGTCACAGTCGCGCAGTCGTAGTGTACGACTTTGATGTTCTTATAACCAGCCACACTGGCCTCTATCATCTTAACCCTAGTAGACACACTGAACATACTCTCGTGTTTGTTCGGGTTCTTGGCCACACCGATGACTACAAACGGGAACAGCTGGCTAGCCGCCATTGCAATCCTATAGTGACCTATTGTGAAAGGGTCGAACGACCCAGGTATCAAACATGTTTTCATTCGCATTCAGTTGTCATGTATTGGTCTGTGATTTTGATTTGGATGTCTTTGCACTCGTTCTCGTATTTCAGCTCTTCCTCGACATATTTCCTGACTTCGTCGGGTATCTTTTTCTTGGTGCAGTGGAAACGACCTGACTCAAAGTCTTTTTCTTCATTCCACTCGCTAGTATCTGGGTCTTTGACCGAATATGTCCACTCGAACTCGACCCACCATGTGTTCCTTGCCATATACTAGTTTTTTATTAATTGCCTGAGCGACGCCTTAAGGTCTGACAACTCTTGCTGGGCTGGGCCATAAAGCCCGCATATTGCCTTATAATTGGAATTAGCCTGTTTTAAATCTTCTTTTAACTTGTTTATCGTTTTCTCTGATTCATACTGTCCTTCGTTTCTCCCCATCATATACGCGTCCCACATATAGGTTCCCAGATGCTTGGACACATCTGTCTTCAGCCGCGTTAAAAATCGGCTGCCTACCGCTGCATTCTCTGGTATCAAACTATCCATGACTTCACGGATATGCCCGAGGGCCCCAGTCTCCTGTTCGGGACTGCCGCTTTCAAACATCTTGGCGTAAGTCCCAAGTATTATCAGCAGTGCATCCGACTTGGCTCTTTCATATCCTTTTTTATAGTCCCCCTCATCCAGGGCACCGCTTTGTGTGGCGGTAATCTCGGATACCAGGCTCTCCTTGAAACGCTTGATGCCTTCTATTTCGGTCAACAGCTCATTATGGTTATCTTGTGTCATTCGGTGGTATATTGGCTGTGTTGGTGCATTATTGTTTATTGAACGTCTCGAAGAAAAACTTTCCATCCGAAGAATTAAGCATAATCAAAAGTATTCATCATACTTTTATTACATTCACTACTTGCTTTCTTCGGCAAGTCTCTTCGGAACGATAGCAATACCTCTTTCACTTTTTCACGTTTTAGACGCTTCGGCTCAAAAGATTTGTTATCACGTTGTTTTAAGAGTTTCTGCTGTAACACGGTCACAGCCACTCTGTTCCTTATATTTATCGCCGCATTAATGTCGGCGTTGTCACTATGTCCACACTCTATACATTCGAAGGTTTCTTGGTTCGGTCTGTTCTCATCTTCGATACACCCACATACAGGGCACATTTTCGATGTGTAACTCGCTTGAACAGTCGATACGGCAATGTCGTATTTCCTCGCAATATGTTCCACTTCATCTTTCAATGAACTGATACCAAGAGTCTTTGTAATGCGGTTATAGTTGAGGTCATCGTTTACCTTGTCCTTTATATACGAGCGTCCGAACTGTCCGTTCAAGTCCTCCATCACTATGTGGTTGACTCCCTGCTCGGACAACTCCTTGCACATTACTGCGATGGTCTGCTTCTCTAATTCATGTATCTTGTGTGATATGATGTCTATCTTCCTCTGTCTACGCTTCGACGGGCTCCAATCACGTCCGTATTGTTTCTTCAGTGCATCCACACGTTTGGACACCTCGGAAAAAGCCTTGAGTAGTTCTCTGTCGTAATCATATGTGAGAGCGTTAGAGAACGTGAACATGTTGTGTTTGACATTCACATCGATACCCACGATGTTATTTCCCGCTTCGGGGATGTATCTGTCCTGTTTCTTCGTTAGGATTACGGACACCTGTTTCTTCCTCTCATTGAACACCACCGTGTATTCGTAGTCAGGATTCGCTTTCTCATAGTCATGGATACTGCCATGATAATCCTTGTTGAACTTGACTGGTATGTCGAACGACTTGCGGCTTAATCCACTTAAAGAAATAAAAGCGTTGATTACGGACCCGAAACGAGAGTTGTAGTCGATTATCAGTTTCTTTCTGCTTCTTCCTCTGAATGTGAGTGACTTGAACTCAATCGGATGCTCGGCGTATTTCCTGTAGTTGCGTTCCCTCCTCGACAGTGCAAGTGCATAGAGCCTGTCAAATCCGAACTTGTCTATTTCACCGAGGATTGTTTTGTAGAACATCTGCTTCTTCTCGTCCGCATTCGGTAATTGCTCATTGATGTAGTCAATGATTCCTTCATTACCGTATCTCGCGAGATATGAAAGTGTAATAGTGAGCGATGAGGACGTTTTGGCGTTTCTCACCTTCTTGAAATCACCTTTCTTATGGTTCTTAGTGTCACGTTTATAGACCTCACAACAGACATAACGTATATTCTCGAAGGTCAGTTTATGTTTAACTGCCTCGAACTTGTTTTGGTAGGCGACGATAACGTCTTCGTAACATTGTTTGTCAAATGAAGAAGGTATTTCAGAATACTTATAACGCATTTCCTTGAGAAAATCGAAGATTGAAACGTCGAGGTAATCAAACAGATGCTTAGACACGTATTGAGATATGGTGTTCTTGTGGTCTCTGATTTGGGTGGCGACAGCATACAGTTCACCGTACTTCTGTGCGGTGAGGTTGTTTGAGACGAACCTTTTGCTGTATATGCTGTCGGAGAGTATCATTTTGTTTTGCTATCTTAACATAAATCAAATATTTGACAAATCGGGAATCATATATGTTTCTTCAAAATCGGAAGAACAATAAGGACGGCGTTTGTCCACAATCCGAATAATCTCCTCAAATTCATTGAAGCCAAGCTTGTTAAAGCCAAGACTATGCCTAGTAATGACAAAATTATTCAATTTGTCCAACATTCCAGAATTGATTGAGGTGTGTTTAAAATTACCCATTCTTTTCCTCCTTGGTTATTATGTTATAGATTCGTTTTGCACCGCATTCACAACTTTGTGGCACCCATCCGTCTTTATCACCCAATCTATCGTCGGCCCATTTATGTCCGAATAACAGGCAATGGGACTTCCATATCATTCTATCAATCCATTTCTTCATTTCTTCTTCCTCCTTTCCGCACTGCGTTTGCCATAGAACTTCCCACTGAAACTCGCCAACAATGACATCATGTCTGCGGCCAACTCCTCGGTGTCGCTCACGTCCATTCCGTTCAACACAACAACCTTGCAGCCGCATCTCACACCTCATCTGGGCGGCTAGTTCACGCTCCTTGTAAAGCTGCTCCTTGACTAAATCGTCAAGTTTGTTAAGCGACGCTGGAGGTCTCATTCCCCTGGTGCCCATCAGTCCACATTGTAAATGAGGTTGTATTTCTCACAGAAGTGTTTGATGCGTTTCAACAGTTCTGGGTGGTGGTATTCGGACATACGCTTGGAAGCCTCTTCCATTGGCAGGATACGGTTGTATGTTTCGCTGGACTCATTGAGCCACACCCTGTAGTTTATGAGGTGGTCCAGGTCGTTTATCAGTTCACCGACCCTGTTGTCCATCCTGGCCAGGGGAACCACTCCTTCTGGAACGAGTGTTGTACGGCACTCAGTGTACCATTTAGTGGCGTTGTCCCTGTCCTTGTAGTCGTTTAGCCAGAACTCAATGTCTACAACCACCTTGCCGTGAAGATATTTGTTGTTTTCAGGCTGTAATTCGATAGTATAAACCATAGTTATTTCATTTTTTTATATGTTGATATTTCATTTTTTTTTTATATGTTGAGACAGATATAGAGGGTTTCGTTTCCTCGCTCCTCATGCCGTTCAACGGTAACTTTATTCCAGCCGTTTGAAGAGTATTCAAGCTGGATTTTCTTTATTTGTTCGTCAGTGACAAGCCTCATGTTCAAAGGGACCCACATCTGGAGCACAGCACTCTCGCGACCGTCGTCGATGAACTCTTGCATAGCGTCCTCTTCACAACGGTTGATAATCTCGAATAGTTCGTCGAGTGTGTAAGCGAGGCGCGGGTCGCTTCGTTTTAATAAATGTTTCGGCTCATTGAGCACTTGTTTCTGTTCGTTGTTTTTCATAAGTCAGAATTTTCTGCCACAGAACGGGCAATATTTGATTGGTATTGACACCATAACCTCCATTTTGTCGGCACCGTCGTCGTCAGTCCTGAACTCAGTCAATACCTGCAACTCCCCGACAAGCCCGTCATCAACATGTCTTCGTTTTGAAATTGGTGTCTGCCCGACAATCTGGCTTTCAGTGCTGACCAGACATGAATCGACACGGATACCGTCGGCTGTCACATCGGTATGACAGGACTGGAAGGGGAGTTTCACGAACTCCCCGTCTCCGTCCCTGGTTATTGTCTCGCAATATTCACACATGGCTGGCTATTCAGACAGTTTGCCTACAGAGGGGTGGTTCTCCTCGTACTTGGCAATGATTTCCTCACAATTGTCGATGATGAACTTGTCAAAAGCGGACGACACGCCGCAGTTGTTGTCGAGCAGGGCCGACACGAAGAAGCCCTGGAACACGGCGATGCCGTAGCTCACCTTGGCGGCCTCGTCGGTATCCTTGGGCAGGGTTATCCCGATATAGTCCTCAATCAGCTGGACAATCATGTCGACAGTAAAGTTCTCGTCCTGGACACACAGTGTACTGTACTTTTCAATGAATGTTTTAAGTTCCATAGTATTAAGTTTTTTAATTTGTTTATATATTACACCGACGGCGGTCTTATTCCGTATTGTCGTCGGTTTTGTGCTCGATTATCTCGCTCCATGCGATAACGACGCCCAGGCTGAAACGGTCGTACCAGCCGCTATGGACCTCCCTGAGTTTCCTGGCCACTGTCTGCTGCGAGACTTCCTCGTCAGGGCCGAATTCGAGTTCGTCACTCTCGAAACCGTTTTTGCTGTTGGTGTATACCACATAGAATTTTCTCATTTTTACATATCCTGTCATATTTTTGGTTTATAAGTCATCACCGTTGGCCGCGTTGTATTGAATATGATTCTGCTGTTATTATTGAATCTGCATTATAAAGCGTTTATCGGGGTCTGTGTTCCATTGCACCTGATATGTTTTCCCATTGTCAGTATCAAGCAAGATAAATGTATACATGTTTTTAGTAGGATATAACTCGAACCGTCCATCGAATTCTTCATCCTCTCTTATTATACCCCTATAATTGATTGGCACTGTGCAAGCATCAACAGGTAATATACCCAAAAACATACAATCAAAAACATTTTTCATTTGATACTGCACCTGCCAAACTTGTCCAGTACGAGTGTCTAATTTGAGAAGATTCCAGTTGTTCTCGGTTCGATACATTTTGAACCTCGGTCTATTACCCACTCTATGGATTCCTTCAAGAATAATGGAATCCGTCTGTGATTTTTCGGCCCCGTCCACTTGCGCAAAGCACATCGATGCAACCAAGAGCATCACTGCAAAAGTCAGATGTTTTTTCATGATATTTTATTCTTTCGATTTATTAAATTTCTCATTAAAATCCTCATCCTTTTCCGTAAGCCAAATCAATCCCTCTATAAGGCCAATCAGGGAGGGTATTCCAGTCCAACAAAATAAGATATCAAAAATCGCTCTTACATTCTGTCTAGTATATATGTGCCCAACTCCAAGTCCACCGAAGAAAATACTCAATATTCCCGCTACATTTCTTTTAAGGACTACATTATCTTTTGGAGTTAAAACAAAAGATAGGAAGATTAGAAATAATACTACTAATGCTACTAAAACTAAATTTGTACCTGTATTCATATTTTTGTTATTTTATAATTTATTACTAACTTCCGTATTTTAATAATTTAATAAATCACCAAGTTTAGATGCATTTTTTAATTTTTCTGAAACTAGTTCAAACCAGCTAAACCCTAATCGTTTTCTAATCTTAAGTATTTTTCCATCCTTCTGTTCAATTTTTCCAATTACTTCAATTTTATCGGTATATTTAGAAACATATATATCACGAAGAATTTCAAACTTAATAAATACATCACTTTCTCCTATGGGTATTTTCTCCGATATATTATCTAATAAATCTCCAACTTTATTATAAGTTTTTATATTAATATATAAATATTTTATGTATCTTTCATTTTTATTAAATAGTACACCAGAACTCCCATCATCAGTAAATAATATATAGTTGTTATCAGACAAAATAGAGTCGACTAATTTCATACTTTCAACAAATTCTTCTAATATTTTTGCTCTATTGTACGATTTCATAGTATAGAAATATATATAATGCTCAATTGAATCACGTATATCACGAACAGTGGTGGAATAACCACCATTTATCGATGCTACTGGTTCTATTAAGACTATTCCCACCCTGTAATCACTGCCGTATATAACAGTATCACCTATTTTAGGTATAAATTGAGCATTACACAAATTAAAAAATAATCCAACTACAATTAAACAAAATAATTTCTTCATATTTAATCTTTATTTAGTATATTCTTCTTTATAAATCGGTTATTATTATTGATAGTCACACTTTTCTTACATATTAATATTCTTTAAAATAATGTGTGATATATCTATATGTTATATGAACCTGTTCTTTTCTGTTCTCGTCATTGTAAACATACATATCAACTAACATAACAGTACCCTGTCTATACAAATCATATATTTCAGGAAAATTCGTTTTCAATAATTCCATTTGTTCGTCATATTTTACAATTTTCCTATATCCAGGTAAATTTGCTTCCTGTGGATAAAGAATGTCAGAGCATCCAGATAATGTAAAACACATTATCATAAAAAATAATATTTTTCTTAACTTTTTCATCTTTTTATAACTTTTTATTTTTTATTCATAATGTTTCCCGAAACGACGGTAATATACACGAGACCCGTATTTCTCATGTGCTTTCTTATGACACTTTTCACATAAAGTGACCAAGGATTCATCAGGATAGTCCCACGGGTCTACAAAATCATTGTTAGGAAATTTTTCATAATATTTGTGATGTACCTCTATATTAGAAACCGAACCACACCACGTACATCTGCAACGGTCACGAGAGATAATCTTTCTCCTTTTCTCTTTCCATCTTTCATCTTGTAACAATTTTGAATATTCATCTCTCTCATCTCTCAGACACTCTGTGTCATTCTTTTTCCAAGTTTCTTTTGTAGAACGGTAATAGATGTATAATATACCGCCAAAAAGTAGTAGCCAGATTATTATCGATAACGTGTCTCCCATTTTTGTATCATTTATTGTTTATCTTTCGATTTATCCTTTCTTTCACTATAGTATTCTCGGATTAATGAACAAATAAAAAACCCCGTCATGAAAATTATCGTGCCAATCGCGATAATGCCTATTGTTTCTAATAAACTGCAATCGTACATATAGCATCATGTTTGTTTGCCCAACAATGCCCTTAATGTATACTTGACCGCAGCCTGGCGGCAGGAATCCTTGTCAATGTATGCAACCCCGTCGGTGGTGGACGGGAGTCCGTAACATCTGAAAAAGCGCAGCGGTGTGTTCGGCACCCTGTGTACCTGTATATCGACATTGTGCTGTTCGCATAACCAGCTGGCAGCTTCCTTAATCGACGGGCATGCCACAAGATAAGGGTCTGAGGAATTATGCTTCCCTGCCCCGAACACGTTTATCGATGTTTGTCTGTCGACAGCGCTCGGCCTGCTGGTATCGAAGCAGTATTCACAAGTCTCATTGAAACCGATTTCTTTTAGCATCAGGCTGGTCTCGTAGTTGCAAAGTGATTCCATGGTTATTCTAAATATATTCCTCCTGGTTAGAAGTGTTCCTGTTCTTTCGCCTTGGGTTTGGGGTATTTCGGTAATCCGAGCCAGTACCCTATCATCATTCCGACGATGAAGCAGAACACACAGACGATAACTAACAACAATATGTTTACCATTTTACTTTATTTGTTAAGTGATTCTATCGCAAGTACGGCGCATTCCACAAGACCGCTGTCGCTGCGGAACGAGAGGTCGTCGTAACCGTTCTCGTATCTTATCTCGTTGTTGGGGTACACCACCAATGTAAGGGTGGTGTCGGACACCTGGTTTTCCAACCTAACCGTCTGCGGCAGCACCTGTAGCAGTCTGCCCAACGACCAGCATGGATAGTATGCGCGGTGCTCTTCCAGCGAAAGTGTGACCACCCTCGGCGTGGTGCCCTCCTGCGGTATGTAGAAGTCCGCAGTGGAGGAATTGACCCCTGCATGCATCAGGCGGCTGGCCTGTGTGTATGTCGTGAGGCCGTCATATGGAAACGGTGTTACCTGCTGGGTGTTGTCAGTCACACTTGTCCTCCTTTGTGCCCTCTGGCTGGTGCATAAATTCAATCTGGTCGTTGTTTTCGGCACTGTTGACGGGAACTCTGTACATTTTCATGTATCCAGCCTCCAGAAGCCAACAAATCATCGTGATGGCACACTCGATAAGCGTGTCGCACCCATCAGTCCTGTACCTTTCTGGGTGTGGGTTTTCAAGTCTTCTGACAGAGTCTTGTATACACAGGCAGGTTCCACCAAATTTCGAATACATCAAGACTGGCTTCAGTTCGGCGTCCTCCCTGCCAGTTATTTTCGGGTCGACCCACTCTATCTTCAGGTCGAAGAAACTCCCGTCATGGTTGATGCGCTTCGGCATGAGGCTAATTAGTTTGTTGACCGACCACATAGGCTTGTAGAACGTCGGCACAAGTTCCCCTTCATGTGACATGAGTTTGTCGGTCTCAATGGCCTTCGCATATGATAGATAGAAACTTATGGCATCTGACATGTAGTTGGAGCCAGGGGTTGAGGGACCTTGCCAGTAGTGTCCGTCGGCAGTCTCTGGGTCCAGGCCGCTCTTGACGAGCATGTCAGACTGGACTAACGTGGTAAAAGATTTATTTTCAAAATAATTCATATATCAACAATCTTGATTTTATTGTAATAACGGAAAATTGTTATTTTTATTACTTACATTCGAAAATTTGTTAGTTGGTATTCCTGTGTCTAATGGCCAAAAGTTTTATTATATACTTCCTCGATAGCCCTTTTGCCGTTCTCGTTCAACTGTCTGGTGCCGATTCCTGCGAAATCCACAGTCAGGACTGGCGTGTCGGCTTTTTCCCATCTGCCATCGGCGTGCCTGCCCCAGACACACTTCTCCTGGTCGTAAAAATTGACAGGCTTTCCACAGTCTATGGCCATCTGGACAGCCCATCCAGTGCCTCCGTCGACCATCTTGTTCTTGAACCTGCCTACGGCGAACACCTCCTCCGCGTTCTTCACCTGCATCCAGTTCCTGGCAAGCAGATTCATGAATCTCTCAGGCTTCCTGTGCAGGGACTCGTTGGCTTTCCTGACATGGTCTTCACCTTCTTCGTACTCCTGCAACGAGATTTCAACATTCCCGTTTGGAGTCTTCTTGTCGTACCAGTAGTGATAGCTGACTACGCCGTAGCGCTTTCCGACCTCGCCCCAGTAGGCGTCGCTTCCGACGGCTCCGCCAGAGTGGTTGACGAATATCGGGTTTGGCGGGTTGAACAGCGGTTCCCAGTCCTTGGAAAACCAGACATTATTAGGTATCGCGTGTTCCATGAACATTCTGACCATTTCAAGACCAGTGTATCCGTTTAGGGACGCCTCGTCGGCCTTGGTCCTGTATGCAACCTTGAACTGTTTGTCTGGCATCGACCTGGCTACCTCGTACAGCTTGCCTATGCTCTCGATTATCTTCTCTTTCGGTATGCTCCTGGTGCCTGGTATCCTGAGGTCCTTTGTTGGCAGAGCGTAGGCGTTGCCAGTAAGGCCCTCGCCGACACCGTAGACTGCCCCGAAACGCTCCCTGGCGACCTTTGCGGAACCAGCGCCGTGCCTGCCCTCGGGATTGCTGCCGAAAACGAACACCGTGCCCTCAGAGGGCTCTATATTGCCTTCATAGTAGTTTATGGGGAATACATGTTCAAAGGCAACAGTCTTGTCTTTGTATCTGTCAAGTATAGATATCATATAATCATTCACTTCTTACTTCAATTTTTTTGCAGCATGTCGGACAGTGTGTATAAAAACCCTTCTTCGGTTTGGTGAGGCCTGGCAGGAACGATGGCACATAATCTATCGTGCCGTATTCCACATTGGTCCCCCAGTCTTTATCTTCAACTGCAAACACTGTGCCGCATCTCGAACAAGTCAGTTTTATCTCTCCTTGCTTTATTATCTTCATTTATTCAAGTTTTTTGCATTCTTCTTCGGTATAGATGGAGTGGAGTTTCTCAATCCACCACTTCGTCTTGAATTTGATTTTCGGCAGACGCTGGCCCTTGAGGAGCGAGGAACGTCGGCACACCACACCCTCCTTGACGGTCGGGTACTGGCACCCTGGATTAGTCCAGTCATTGTTCCATATCTCGTTGATGAACTCCTTGGTCAGTGTTCCCTGGTATATCAGCTCAGGGGTCTCGATGTCAGGGTTGTTGCAGAACAGCTCGATGAACGGCTTCGGTTCAATATACCCCTTCTTCTTGAGGAACACGTCTATCAGGGCCAGTCTCATCTCGTCGCCTGGCTGGTGTACGCCAGCGAAACTGTTCTCGCCGTACCACTCAAAAAAGAAAGTGATTTCGTCGATTCCAGCAAACAGTCCGCCTTTGCCCTTGTTTTTCTTCACAATGTCACACAGGGTTTGCGGTATCGCGGATGACTTGAAATACCTGACGGCATCGCCAAACTGGTCGGATGTCTCGTCGACCATCTGGGTCCTGCTGCCGAATGTGTCGAACACCATTTTCTTTGGGTTGAACTTGGCACAGAAATTCTGGCCGTCAAGTTTGTTGAACGCGTAGACGTATTCTCCCATAAGGGTGCCGTCGTCCTGTATCCTGCCTATTGTGTCATAGTGTTTCACGCCAATTTTCCTTTGTCTGGTTAATCTTGTCTTCGATTGTGGAGAGTTTAATCTTCTCAATTCTGTAATAGCCCTTGATAAAGTCGCTGTTTCCTTCATATCTCTTTTTACTCTCCAGCACAAACCACTCGCCATATTTGCTGGCCTCGTGCCATGTTTTGAAATAGGCGTTGTCAACACATACAGGGACACCGTCAATACACATGGTGGGACTACCCCAAACATGCATCAGTTTTATCTCGTAGAAGACATCATGACCGTATTCATGTGCTTCTTCATCGGTGTATTCGAAACGGTAGCAGTCCAAAATCTGTATTGCCTTCCAGTGGTTGTACTGGAATATGTCCCCGCATTCGGCTTCGCCGATTTTGACACCGTTTTCCGATATAAACTCCCCGACTTCCACCTCCAACTGTCTTTTGGTGGAAGTTGATATTTTGGCCATCCATCTGTCCTGCTCCTCAACGGCCATGGACTTCACCCTCTCGGCAAACCGTTGTTTAAAACGGCTGTCACGCTCTATTGCCTCTTTCAAGTCTCTGACCGAGGCTTCACCTTCGGGTGAATTGAACCATTCTTCGAGAGACAGCCCACCCAAAAAACTATATCTTTCATCAGAAGTACCCATTGTAATCATTTTTATAATTTATGACAACTCAGCCTTTTTCCAGTGTCTGGTCCAGTGCTTGTCAGTCTGCACGTGGTTCGCGCGGACATACTTGCACACGTGATGCCAGAATGGCTCTTCCACAGGGAATGCGCCTTCAATCCGTACCACGACACCTTCCTTGGTGTCGCCGTATGCCGACGGCTGGCTCATATATTCGTTGATAGTTTCTTTCAGGTCGTCCACTGACGACACATAGCCAGTTCCGAGCACTGGCACTGTCGGTAGTCCGAGTATCTTAGCCATGTATTCAACGTCGTCCCAGCTGTACCACTCCTTGCCATTGTTGACAGCGAATATGTGGAAATACTCCTTGAGGTTTCCGTAATGTATGGAGTGTTCGCCGTAAAGGTTTTCACCATACACAGTTTCATTCTCTCCGATAAGACTCTTGACACGCCACAACAGACCGTCATTGCCCCACAGGTTGATTGACCACGGGCTCCTTGTCGGGGCTCCGTGGGAGCGGGCATAGCAGTCGAAATGGGTGATGGCGGAATTTTCCCCGTCAAGCTTTTCAGTGAACACAAGCCGTTTATGTGCGAAATGCTTAAGAAAATCATCCTCGCTCAGCCGTTTGTCGTCACTGGTAGCCCCAGGGGAAAACGGAACATGATATGTTCTTGGGTATTTCATTCCAATCAATTAAAAAAATATCGTTTTATGCCTTCACGAAGCACGGCACGGTCGGCTTCTTCCATATTCTTGCCCTCCATGTAGCCCTCAAGCCATATACCGCCAAGGGCGATAGACAAGGCTTCCTTTTTGCCAGCATTCGCCTTCATTCCCTCGGCGACAGCCATATCGATAGTATTACGGTCAACTTCATTCATAGGATTGCGGCTATGTATTTTCTCAGCGACACTTCAGACAGTCCAGTCATTTCGGATAACGCAGAGATATCGACGTCAAAGAAGAATTCCGACATTCCTGGGTATTCGGTGTCTGGCTCGAGAGAGCGTGTAAGCCAATATTTCGCATGGTTAGCCCACAAAACTCCAGCTGGGTGTTTCTTAATCTCTTTCTTTGTGTGTCTGACTGAATTCATGTTCATTTTCTGTTCTGTCCATATTCTTTCTTTTTCAGATAACGGAAATCGGGCGGTTTTATTACATGTCGGCATAGAAAGTCGGTGCATCGCCAGTGTCGTGCCATTTATCATAGTTCTTATTTGACACGGCTAATGTCGCGGTTTTATCGTCAATTTTGACTCCAGTTTCATGCGAGATTTCTTTCAAAGCATTCCTGTTGACTTCGATAAACTTCTCCTTAAAGTCATCAAGATTCAACGGTGGGTTGGTGTCCACAATCAATTCAATCCTAATTCTTTGTTCCATTCGCAAATAATATTAATTCAATACCAAATATACAACAAATTTGGCAAATTCGTAAAAAAAACATCAAAAATTAGAAGTGGGTAACGGAAAATAGAGCAATGCACTATACCGATACGTCGAATTTCTCTTTTATTCTGTCGGACAGTATACTGTCGGACATGGTCATGAGTTCAGCCTTCAGCCTTTCGGCCTCTTTCTCGTCACGCATTCTCATTATACAACGGGCATAAGACGATACGATGTGTGACTTGAACTTCTTGTATATTTCAAGTCTACGCTGGTCGAATTCTTCTTTATTAGGGCTTAGCACATAACAGATACCAGGACGGGTACTTTCCTTGAACGAGCACCCAGCATTTTCATATATAATTAAGAACAATTCGTCTTCCTCAATATATTTATGCCTTTCAAAGTTCATAAATTTACGAACCATGTCGGGTGCCATTTTCATCTTACCGAATCTGAACTCGGCCTGGCCGTCGAACATCCTTGCATCGCCCCAGAAATCGGGGTAATTCTTTTCATATTCATTCCATGCCTCTCTGCCGCCCTCATAGAAATCAAACCCCTTCGGGTATATTTCTTTAAGTCTTTGCCACTCTTTGTATGATTCGACATTCAGAAACTTTGGGGACGGATTACAAATATCGAAACTTTCGCTACTACAGTAATAAGACTCCCTGAGGACCCACGAACCGTCGGCAATCAAAGGGAACAGTCTTGAGACTTCTTCCTGTCTCAACCCCCTAATCCAGCCAAATGATTCATACGGGCTCTCCTTTAATACATCAACAATGTCTAGCAAATCATTGTCGCTAAAACTGTCCAGCATTTCTTCATACGCCATATAAAGAGCCTTGTTTCTTATTTCAACGTCTTCTTCCATATTATACTATATTATATTGCTCTTCATTTCTTTGATATTGTTGTACAGTTTAGTCATATCATCGACAATAGGTTGCTTGTCGATATAGAACATCTCATAGAAATCCCAGTATACGGCTGTACTCCAAATATCTTGAACACTATATTTTGTCTGCTTTTTAAGAGCCTTTTTAAGTTCTTTATTTGCGTATGCCTTGCTATAATCGCCATCCCAATAACCTTTGATTATTTTTGACAGCCAGTTATTGTAACGATGACGGCCCATGAGATTGAAATCTCTCTCATAATGTGTATCACATACCATATGGATTGCGTGGGCGGCTTCATTCCGATTTCGGAACACGATGCCGTCAAGTATATGGCAATGATAGTTATTTACTGCATAAACGTGTGTCATCATTTGTCTTTGAATATTGAATTACATTTATCACATTTATAATGGTATTTACCAAAATCAGCAAAAGAATTCCAGCAAGTGGTTACAACGGCACCGCATTCAGGGCATTTATGGAACAGACGCCACATAATCTGTTTCCAGAATCCTATCTTCCTATTCATAATATGCTAAAGCCTCGTAGTTGAACCTCACGAACGGTATATCGTTGGCACACTGGTCCTGCAATATGTTGACCCACTGTTCCATCGGGGTCTGGTCGGTCAGTAATTTGTTAATTGCCTTGGCGAATATGATGTTTTGTTCGTCAATTTCGTGCTGTGTTGCGACGAAACAGTTGTCGATGGCCTCTCCCAGGTTGGAAATGAACATCGAGGTAAAAAAGCCATGCAGTCCGTATCTGTCGGCGAAGTTGCCAGCGTAACACCATAGGCCTATGACGCGCCTTTCCCTTAGAAACGGCAGGTGCTTTCTGCCGACACAGTATCCGTTCCAAGCCTTGTTTATCAAGCCAAGCTCTGTGCCGTGTCCGAATAGTATGAGGTCGTTGGTGCTGGCCCTGAGGAGTTCCTTGATTTGGCGCCCGCATGGGTTCACGAGCACATTGGCGTCAAGCCCCTG
>Ga0310697_10001367_pt1 | contig 28817 bp, 27 predicted proteins | sample 172DNAGHGlowgp2_FD_203883 | JGI IMG/M metagenome (GOLD analysis project Ga0310697, IMG submission 203883) | Sheep rumen microbial communities from Palmerston North, Manawatu-Wanganui, New Zealand - 1728 DNA GHGlow gp2 (v2) (version 2) | ecosystem: Host-associated > Mammals > Digestive system >... | reverse complement strand
CAATGCGACTACCATACAATCAGCAGAAGCTAACGAAGACTTTGTTCCTGACCGAGGAGCAGCAGGCCATCAAGCTCCTCTTCGACCTCAAAAGGTATTTTGGGTGACTCATTCCCGAAGTCAGGAAAATAAGGCCCTTCACTGTAGGTCTGTGTCATATACGTATATAGTTGCTTATCGAAAAGACAACCCACACATCCCACACTTCCCACACCCAGGCTATTGCCCCTGTCTTGCAGCCTTGGGTGTGGGATGTGTGGGAAGTGTGGGTTCATTTCCGTTTGTCACAACTATTGTGTTTTTTTAGAAAGAGTCAGCAGAACTTAGAAGAGATACTTAACTCCTGTAACTTGTCCTTTCAAAAAATCCAGGCTTCTCGCCGGAGCGAGGAGGCTTCTCACGGAAAAATCCAAGCTTCCTGGACATGGAAAGAAATCCACCATTGGATATGAGAAAGAAGATAATAAATATTTGTTGCTAATCACTCCTATAATAGATTGAATTTTGCATAAAAGTTTGGTTATGTCGTAGAAAATGCTTATCTTTGCACCGCAATGTGCAATACAACTGCAATTAAAATGCAATATCAATAGTACAGTATGGCAACAACAATCAAACGCAAGGCAGCTTCATTTCGTCTGCCAAACTACCTTTTAGAAGGGCTGAAAACTGAGGCCAGAAGACAGCACCGCAGTGTGAACAACCTCGTTGAAGTTGTTCTGCTGAAATCGCTGTATAATGAGCCTAATGCGGAAACGCTGGCTGCAATGAAGGAGTGCGAGTCTGGTGTAGAACTGGAGAACTTCGATCCAAACGAACTGGATAAGTACATCTATGCGGAAACAGCTGAAGAAGTCCACTCAGTTTAAAAAGGACTTGAAAAGATACCTCCATCAGCCATCAAAGCTGTTGGCACTAAAAACGGTGACCCTGGCTCTTGAAGAGACAGGACGTGTTCCGCAGGAATACCAGCCTCACATGCTTTCCGGCAACTATAAGGGTTTTATGGAATGTCATGTAGAGGATGACTTCTTGCTAATTTGGATTGACGAGACCACAGACATCATCAAGCTGGTTCGTCTTGGCACCCACCACGAATTATTCGGGAAATAGCAAGCAGTTTCACCAGCGTATTATATATGTATTAGAGAGTACATATTACAGTAAATTATTGAGATAATGTAAGGCGTTGGTTTCCAGCGCGTTTACTTGACATGACGAGAGGGAACCTCACCTTCCGCCAAAGAGAGTTCTACGAGTAACATCGTGGGACTTTTTTTGTGCACGTAAGGCTGCACCCAAAATAAGTGGCACTCACTGTACGACGTCTGTTGACATGACAGGTGTGGCTACTGCCCACGAGGCTTTCGTTAGGTCGATAGTGATGGCGGGCAATACGGCGGCATCATCGCAAGTGACTGCGGTACCTTGATTATACAGGTAGCCAAAGTCGCAGATATAAGTGATATTGCTGGGCGTATAGCCGTTAGTACGCATAAACCAGAAGGAGTTCCCGCAATAGCCCGTGACCGACGACCACCAGCCCCCCCGGCACTTGGCATAGAGTGTAGAACGGAAACGGCGGGCAGCGTCATCGATGCCACTGCCAGCATAGAAACCATAGTCCGTAGCCAGTGGGGAGGCAAACACCTCCTTGTTTGAAAGAATGAACACACGGTCCTGTGTGTCAGGTCCGCAGTTGGTGCCGTATGAGACGTTGGGAGCATTTTCCACATTGGTCGTTTCGATGGCATTGCGCTCCGTCTCGGAAAAGGCACGGGCGAGGAAGTCGCTGTTGAGCCACTGGCGCAGGAGGCTTCCACTCCAGTTTACATCCTCGTCCTTGTCGTGGAAGGGACAGGTGTCGAGCATTCGGTCGGCCAAAAGCACAGCCTTAGTACCACTGATTTTCAGGATGCGCCATTTGATGGGAGCGTATGCAAAGTAGTGCCAGCTTTTAGTATCCGTCCATCGATAGTGCTGTTCGCGGTTCGTGGAACAAGTAACAGCGCCTGCTCCGTTCAGCCTGTGGTAGCGCTTGCCGCCAATCTCCGTGTCGTCGCCAGTCCACTCTGCCTGTTCCAGTTGGTTGTAAAGTGAGGCATCCGTTATCACGTCGCCATCGGCCAATGCGTAATCGTCCACGGCATTGAAACTGCCGCTGACCACCTCGTTGGTGGGATACAAGCCAAACAAGATGCACTCCCAGCGCGTCACATGAGTCTTTTGGCTGGGGTCCTTCACCCAAGGACTGTGCAGGTCTTTGTAGGAATCGCCCGTATAGCGTTCCTCGCTACTGGGGGGTATGCTGCCATCGTCTTCCTTGCTACACGACGTTACTACTGATCCAAAAATCAGCAGCCATAACAGGTATATGTATGTTCTTGCTTTTCTATCCATAGCTTTTTATTGGATAATGTCGGTAGAATAAACAGGTTCCGCAGGCTGATAGTCGGCTTTCGACAGGTCGAGGGTGATGGCGGGCAATACGGCAGAATCGTTGCAGGTAACCACGATGCCACGGTTATAGGTGTCACCCGATTCACCTACATAGACGACGTTGGCCTTTGTATAGCCGACGGAACGCATGAACCAGAAAGAAGTGCCGCGATATCCGTCTACAGGCGACCACCAAGCCCCCCGGCATTTGGCATAGAGCGTAGAGCGGAATCGGCGGGCAGGGTCGTTGCCGCTGTCGCTGTTGCTGAAGCCATACTCAACGGCCAGTGGCGATGAGAATGTCTCACTTTCTGAGAGCACGAACACCCGGTCTTTCGTGTCAGAGCCGCAGTCGGTGCCGAAATAATAGTTGGGAGCGTTCTTGACATCCGTGTCCTCAATGGCATTTCTCTCCTGTTCCGTGAAGGCCCGACTTAGGAACTCCCCGTTCAACCATTGGCGCAGGCTGCAGTCGCTCCAACTGGTATCTTTGTAGGTGTCGTTAAAAGGGCAGGTGTCTGGCATGCGGTCTGCCAGCAATACGGCTTTGTCGCCCGTCTGCTTCAGGATGCGCCACTTGATGGGGACGTATGCGAAATAGTGCCAAGCCTCGGAATCGCTCCATCGGTAGTGCTGTTCGCGATTCGTAGAACAGGAAACAGTCCCTGCTCCGTTCAGCCTGTGGTAGCGCTTGCCGTCAATCTCCGTGTCATCGTCCGTCCACTCTGCCTGCTCCAACTGGCTGTAGAGTGTGGCATCCGTTATCACATCGCCATCAAGCAGTGCATAACTGTCCACGGCATTGAAACTGCCGCTGACCACCTCATTAGCAGGATACGAGCCAAATAGGATACACTTCCAACGCGTAACCTTCTGCGGTGGCTGTTCGTCATCCGCATCGTCCTTGCTACACGATGTCAGCAATGGCAGTCCGCAAACAATAAGGACAGCAAGTATCCTAACTGATATGTATATTTTATCCATTGTCATCGGATTTTGTTTGCAAAGTTAGATATTTTCTTTAAATCTCACAAATTTGAAGAGTTAATAAAAAAGGCTTTAGTCAAAAGCGCAACGTTTCGTTGCACTTTATTCCTCCTTCAACATGCTTCTAAGTTCATCCATTTCTCTCAATATCTGCCGTTCCGTCTCTTCCAGCCGGGCAAGTATGACATCCGTCGGCTCATACTCTACCTTTACCCGCTCCACCTCTTTATATTTATTGATGGACAGGTCGCGGTTGTTCATGTCGAGACCGTCCACGCCCTAAACGACCTTCACTAAATTTCTTATTTTGTGTTCTCCAGAATCGCATATTTACCCGAAAAAGTTTGTTTGATTGGAAAATAATGCGTAATTTTGCAGCATTAAATATTAATAAAGTGAAGATAAATAATAAATATGATATATAAATATCTGTTTGTTGGATTATAAATATTTCAATTATGTCAGACTTTTATGAATATTCTACGCCTGAACTGGTACGGTTGCTTGGTTCACGGTTCAAAGATTACAGGATGCGATGTAACCTTACCCAGAAGGAGGTGGCAGAGCAGTCAGGTATCGGTTTGACCACCATTCACAAGTTTGAGAACGGTACGGCAGGCAATCTGTCTTTGTCAACTTTCATCTTGCTTCTCAGGGTGGTCGGTCAGGTGAATGCACTGGACGATGTGCTGCCAGAGTTACCTGAGTCACCTTACCTTGTTCGCAGGGAAGAGAAGAAAGCTCAGAGAATACGTCACACGAATAAGAAGTAGGGCATTATGACAAGTTCATTGAAAGTAATCCTTTGGGGAGAAGAGATAGGTCGTTTAGCATGGGATGAGCGCAGACGGCTGGCTTATTTCATGTATAACCCTGAGTGGATCAAGCGAGGTCTGAACATTTCTCCCTTGGTTGCACCCATCGATGGAGCACGTGGACTTGCGCCTGTTTGGGGTGAGGATGCCAAGATCTATCAGAAGCTACCGGCATTCGTTGCCGACTCCTTGCCTGATGCCTGGGGTAATCAGCTCTTCGACCTGTGGCGACAGCAGTGCTCGAGCTTTGCTCGCTTGCTACCATCGGGACGCAAGAACCATCTGGCCAATGCTGACATCACGCCTTTGGACAAACTCTCGTTCATCGGCAAACGTGGTATGGGAGCCTTGGAATTTCAGCCTGAATATGCCCGTGAACACAAGGCTCAGAAGATTGACATGAAATCGTTGGCAGACTTGGCTGAGCGTATCTATACAGAGAGAGAACAGGCTCGTATCATGCCTGACGAGAGCATCACCATGCAGTCTTTGCTGACTGTCGGCACCTCTGCTGGTGGCCGTCAGCCGAAGGCCATCATTGCCATCAACCGAAAGACGGGCGAGATTCGCAGTGGTCAGATATCCGGTTTGAAGAATTACGACTATTGCCTGCTGAAGTTCGGCAATACACAGTATAGTTCTGCAGAACTGGAGATGGCCTACTATGAACTGGCCACGATGGCAGGAATCCGCATGATGCCGTCGGAACTTTATACCGTTGACGGCAACAACCATTTCATCACCAAGCGTTTCGATCGTGACGGTGAGAGGAAGATATACACCCAGACGCTTGCTGCCATCAGTCCTGATGCAGACAGCTATGAACAGCTGATAGCCGTTTGCCGTAAGCTGCATCTGCCCGAATCCGACTGCCAGGAGGTTTTCCGCAGGATGGTCTTCAATATTCTGGCCAACAACACCGATGACCATAACAAGAACTTCTCGTTCATCATGGACGAGGATGGCAGTTGGCGACTGTCGCCTGCCTATGATATCACCTATATTATAGATAATGGTGGCTTCCTGCCTAACGAGGAACACTGCCTGTATATCAGAGCAAAGCTCCGTGGAATTACTCGTGAGGATGCCATCCAGTTTGCACGTGACAACGGCATACGCCGACCCGATGCCATCATCCGTGAAGTGGTGGCGTCTCTGAAGCAGTTCAGAACCATTGCTACGAAATTCGGTGTGTCAGAGCAATGGACGGGTAGGGTGGAGACAGCGATTATCGATCATCTGAAAGTCTGGGGTGAATGGGATACATCGTCTATGCTTATATCGCAGTAAGCGGTGTGATTATTCTAATGACAAATTGAAATGGCAATACAAGTAACATACAGAAGAACCAGAAGACTTTCGATGCGCATCGTGAAGAATGGCGATGTGCATGTGTCGGCACCCATTGGTATGCCAAAGAAAGAGATAGAACGGTTCATTGAGGAACACCGTGACTGGATAACTGAGGCACGGAAGAAAACCTACGAAAACCAGAAGCGCAGGGCAACATTCTACAATCAATTGCTGTTAAGAACGAGAGAACAGGCCGATAATGCTTTGCAGCGGCTGAAAGCCCTGATAGAACCGATGGTGGAACGTCACTCCATGGAAATGGGCGTGAAGCCTTCTGTGGTCTATTACAAGGCGATGATCTCCAGATGGGGTGTTTGCAACGTCAAGGACAAGTCCATCTGCTTTTCTGCATACGTGCTGCTGTTGCCGGAATGGTGCGTCGAGCATGTGGTGGTTCACGAACTGTGCCACCTGTTGGAACCCAGTCACAATGCCCGTTTCCACGCACTGATGGATAAGTACTTCCCCCGTTGGAAGGAAGCCAGAAAAGAGACACGTCAAATTTGTAAAATGGAGGAAGATGACGACGATGATTGAGATTAGAGAAGCAACGAAGGCGCAAGCAGCAGATATAGCCCGTCTGATTATGATGGCCATGACAGATGACTGTTGCCTGCATTTCTGTGGAGTAGGGCATGGCCTGGAGGACTTTTATAAGATGATGACCTCATTGGTAGAGCGTGAGGACTCGCAGTACAGCTACAGAAACACTCTGGTAGCAATGGCTGATGAAAAGGTTGTAGGAATTGCCGTCAGTTATGATGGCGGCAAACTGCACGAGCTTCGCCAGGCATTCATCCAGGCCGCTAAGGAGTACATCGGCAAGGATCATTCCGGCATGGATGATGAGACACAGGCTGGTGAACTCTATCTTGACTCATTGGCCGTTTTACCTGAATATCGTCGTCAAGGTATAGCTCAGCGTCTTTTGACTGCTACGAAGGAGAAAGCTGATAAGATGCGACTGCCTTGTGTCGGATTGTTGGTAGATAAGGGCAATCCTGCTGGCGAGGCACTATATGCCTCTGTAGGATTCCGATATGCAAATGACAACTGGTGGGGTGGACATGAAATGAAACATTTAGTCGTATGAGAAAACAAATCACAATAGCTATTATGCTGTTGATCTCTATTGTTTCAACAGCACAGGACATCGAGAAGTTCGTTTCTAACCAGATGCAGATTTACCCACAGGATAGTTGAACGCAACATTTTCGAATGGGAAATCAAGTTTCTTATTAACAAGAATATGATTATAAGAAAGATGGAAGAATAGATAAAATTGGGTATGATTTATCTGTTAAGATACGAAAATTCCCCGATATTCACGTAGAAAATCAGGGAAGTTTTTCGATTATTAAGGAGTTTTACTCTGACAGCGTACGAAATATGCATGTATTTCACCTTTTGAGTTTACAGAGGATAGTCCTCAAAGGCGTAGAGCACGGTGGAGAGGTAACGCTCACCGGTGTCTGGCAGCAGGACGACTATTTTCTTGCCTTTGTTCTCAGGGCGCCTGGCCACCTCAATGGCTGCGAAGAGAGCGGCACCGGCAGAGATACCTACCAGCAGACCTTCTGACTGGGCAATCTCGCGACCTGTGCGGATGGCTTGGTCGTTTTCTACGTCAAACACCTCGTCGATGATGTCTGCATCGTAGGTCTTAGGCACAAAGCCGGCACCGATACCCTGGATCTTGTGCGGGCCGCTCTGTCCGCCGTTCAACACTGGTGATGATTTCGGTTCTACGGCGATGATTTTTACATTCGGGTTCTGCTCTTTCAAATACTTGCCTGTACCTGAGATGGTGCCTCCAGTACCCACACCACCAATGAAGATGTCCACCTTGCCGTCGGTGTCGCGCCAAATCTCAGGACCCGTGGTGGCGTAATGTTTGGCAGGGTTGGCTGCATTCTCGAATTGTTGCAGGATGACGCTGCCAGGGATTTCATCGCGAAGAGCCTCGGCAGCGCGGATGGCTCCTGGCATGCCGTCTTTGCCAGATGTGAGGCGAACCTCGGCACCGTATGCCTTTACGAGGTTTCGACGTTCCACGCTCATGGTTTCGGGCATGGTAAGGATAAGATGGTAGCCCTTGACGGCCGATACCAGTGCCAATCCTACGCCTGTATTTCCGCTGGTGGGTTCGATGATGGTGGCGCCGGGCTTCAGAATTCCCTTTGCCTCGGCATCCTCAATCATGGCCAGCGCGATACGGTCCTTCACGCTACCGCCGGGGTTGAAAAACTCTACTTTGGCTATCACTGGGGTCTCCAGACCCTTTGCCTGTGAATACTTGTTGAGCTCCAGAAGTGGGGTGTTGCCGACGAGCTCAGTCAGCTGTTTTGCAATGTTTGCCATAATCTTATCCTTTTGAAAATTTATAATAAACTTTTGATGGTGCAAAGGTACAGCGAAAATTGCATCCCCACAATCGCACTTTTATGTCATTCTATATACCAAACGTTTGGTATATCGCCAGAATTCACTGTAAATCGTGGTCTGTCATAGCACAGACACAGGAATCTGACCATACATTTTCGGCTGTTTCCACCATGTCGATGATGGTATAGATGGGCAGGATGATGCCCAAAATGGCAACGGGAGCACCGATGCCCGACATCAGCGAGAGCGTCAGGAAGAAGCAGCCCATAGGGACTCCCGCGTTGCCAACAGCAGAGAAGACGGAGATGAGTAGCCACAGGAGGATGGTGCCGAGGGTGAGCGTCGTACCGCCATTCTGCATCACAAAGAGCGAGGTGACGAGGATGAAAGCGGCGCAACCGTTCATGTTGATGGTGGTGCAGATGGGCAATACGAAGCGGGCGATGTCTTTGCGAACCCCAAGGCGATTCTCTGCCGATTCCATTGTAACGGGAAGCGTGGCAGCGCTACTCTTGGTGAAGAGTGCCATCATAACAGCTGGCATCATCTTACCTAAGACATGTATGGGATTAAGGCCACGGGCCAGCAGGAACAGCGGCAGAACGATGAAGAACTGGATGACGTTGCCGCCCAGCACCACCAACACGTACTTGCCTATCGAGTCGGCCACTACACCTGCGCTGACCTGTGCCGCCAGTTGTGCCGAGAATGCCACGATACCGAGGGGAAGTGTCCAAATCAATCCGCGAATCAACAGGAAGAGCAAATCCTGCAAGCCTAACAATCCCTTCACAACAACAGATTTGTTCTCACTTTCAGGCAGTTTTGACAATCCGATGCCGACGGCAAAAGCCAACAATAGCAGCGAGAGCACATTACCCTCAAGGAAGGGCTTGACGATGTTGTTGGGGATCACATTAAGGATGTGAAGCCCCCACCCAGCCTCCCCCGAATGGGGGAGGAGTTTTTGAGCCTCTTCGGGCAACATTTCTGCGACAATCGCCTCTCCCATTTGGGGGAGGTTGGAGGGGGCCACCACCACATACAGCAATGCTCCTACAGCTGCGGCGGCGAAAGTCGTTAGCAACGTATAAATCAAGGTACGCCCAAAGATGCGACCTGACCCTTTCGAGCCGAATGTCGCGAAGGTGGTGGTTACTGCCAAAACAATCGTCGGTACCGCCAACAATTGGAACAGCCGGGTATAAACCGTCGCCACAAAGTCCATCACGTCGTTGAGCCACCCTAATCCGAGCAGTCCTAACACGGCGCCTAACACGAGCGCCCCAATCCATATAATTGTTTTCTTCATTTCTTGTATATTTACTCCCCTCCCGCACGGGAGGGGCTGGGGGTGGGTTCTATAATCCAAACGTCAAATTCATATATATATTGCGTCCCTTTTGGGGGATGTGGTTCCAGTCGGCATAGGTGGCATATTTCTTGTCGAAGAGGTTTTCGACGCCAGCTCTAATTGAGAATTGAGAATTAAGAATTGAGAATTGATAGGCTGCCGTGAGGTTGACTATCGTCCACGCCTTTGCTGCCGTCTCGCCGTATTTTTCGCCGTAATTGCTTTGGCGGGCGTTGCCTTTAACGGTAGCTTGTGCCTGAAAGCGCTGGTGCTGATAGATCCATTCTGACTGCCAACTGATGGGCGAGATGAGTGGAAGTGGGTCGCCGTCGGCATCGCGCCCGCTGCTGTAGCTCACCTTCTTGTTCCAGCGCAGGTGCTCCGTTATCTGCCAATCCCACGAAAGGGAGACGTTGGCTATGGTGGCGTGAGAGATGTTCCCATAGACCTTCACACCCTCGGCACCAATGGTCATTGGCGACAGACGCGTCTCGAACTGACCAATGATGTAATTGCTAAAAAGAAATACGTTGCCATCAAGAGCGATTGAACATTGACCATTGAACATTGACCATTTGGCTGCGCCGTTCAATTCCACCGCCGACTCGTTCTTCAGCGAGGGGTTGCCGATGTAGTCATACTGGTCGAACGTGTTGTTCAGATAGTAGCCGTAGGCCTCCGTCACCGTGGGAGCACGACTTCCCCAACCCGCACCAAGGTTGAATTGACAATTGACAATTGATAATTGATAATTGGCAGCGATGCGACCCGTGGTCTGATGATACGTGTCGGTCATGCCAGGGAAGAAGACCTTCAGGGCATGATAGCCCTCCTCGTTGTTCAGACGCTGCTGCTGCCAAGCCACCTTGGCAGAGAGGCGCAACAGCCCCCCTTCCGTCCCCCCGAAGGAGGGAAACCTAATAACATCCGTTAGAGCAAGACCCGTATTCAATGTACCCACATCGGGCCACGTCACCATATACATCGGTGCTGCGCCACCCGGATACATCGTCATGTCGGCAAACAGGCGGTTGTAATAGAGGTCGTAGTTCAGCGCAAGGTCGTGGCCCCCCTTCCGTCCCCCCGAAGGAGGGAAACTTGTCGTCAGCAAGCTGTAGATGCCTGCTGTCCAACTTTTACCAGGCATGTCCATGTGGATGGCCACGTTAGGGCGCTTCGTGTCGTTCATCTCGTGGGTGATGTGGTTGTAGTAGGCCTTCGTCTCCCAACTGGCATTGCGGAAGAGGTGCTTGTACGAAAGCGACGTAATCAGTCCCTCGGCCTTCGCAACATCCATGTTCAGCGCAGGATAACCCACGTCGGTGGCGCGGTCGAAAATGAAGGTTGCCTCCAGCATATCAAGCCCCCCTTCCGTCCCCCCGAAGGAGGGAAACCGAAGTCCGGCGTTCGTAAAGACGTTTACCTTCTGGAACTGCGAAAACTGCAGTTCGTCGCCACCGCCCACTTTGTAGTTGTCGGCATGACGAAAGAAGGCGCCCGCATTCAGGTACGTCCTGTGACTGCTCAGCGCCGCATCGGCACCATACACCTGCACGTGGCCGTTCCACTCGTGACCTGCCGAGACGCTGGCGTGAAACGGATCGCTGTCGAAGCCCGCCTTGCGCAACTTCAAATCCAAGCTGCCACCGATGTTTCCCGTGGCCTGCGGATTGCCGTCGAGCCCGCTGTTCAGGCTGATGCTCTGCAGGTTGCCACTCTCCACATACGAAGTCACGGGGTCCATCTTGTCCGTGCAAGCATAGAAAATCTTCATGCCGTCGATGGTCGTCGACAGGCGCTCCGTCTGCATGTTGTTCACCACCGGCTCCCATGCATACGATCCACGACGCACCAGATTGACGTTCTTCAGTTCACTTAGGTGCTCGTCGATGCTGGCCACATGTCCCTTCACGGAGCGTTTTCTGCCTCGCCCCACCTCCGACACGATAACCACCTCATCAAGGTTTTGCGCCTTTTCGGTGGCCACCGTGTCGGACATGGTTCTCACACCTAAAGGTATGAGCGAGCAGAGCTCGAAAGATAGCAAAACAGTTTCCAGCATATCTCTAAACTCTAAACACTAAACTCTCAACTAAATCGTCACGTCCCAATAGAGGGAACTGAATCCGTCCTTCTGGTCATCACCACCAGCCACGATATTTCCTTGAGCATCGCGTACCGTTAGGTGAATGCGCCACAGACCGGTCATTGTTAAGTTAATGTTGCCCTGATAGCTGCCGTCGACCTGACGAGTCAGTGGTGTATTGTCGGGCGACGTATGGTTACCCATGTCGGGCATACGCGGGTCAATCTCGATGGTGAACTGCTCCTCGGCCAGCGCGTAGGGTGTGGTGATGGGGTTGCTCTTCTGCGACACGTAGGCCGTTATCTTGTTCGTTCCTGTTTTCCAATCTGTCGGACTTACTAACGACAGGAAGTAGGTCTGGTCACCTACTTTGAACGACTTCAACCACTGTTGACCATCAGGTAGTGCATCAATATTGACTGCGACATCCTCCACTGCCCCTTTGCTGCCCAGCACGCTTACGTTGTATCCCAGCGTCCACGAACCCGACTCGCTGCTATTCATCAGGAATGACACCCATGTGCGCTTAACGGCCAGATAGTCTTTATCGAACGACTCTGCATTACCACCCACGGGCGTACTATGCTTCATGTTCATCTTCACCATCAGCATCAGCGGCGACAGACCGTCGATGTCGAAGTTCTTGATGTAGTTGCCGTTCTTCTTTTTCGTGGCTACGAAGAAGATTTCGTTGTAGCCCGTATGGAAGGAGCCTGTTTTGGAGTAAGCGAACACATTGTACTGTCCGTCCACCACCGTCGACAATTCCGGGATAATCTTCACCGTCTGCAGGAACCTATAAACTTGCAATGCCTCCTCGGCCGAGCAGCAGTCAATATCACCATCTATCGTTACACCCGGAATCTCAATCGCCTGAGTTCCAAAATCGTCGTTCGAGTTGCAGGATGCCAGTCCCACCAGAACTGCAGCCGCAAAAAACAATCTCATTACCTTTTTCATATCCTTACTATATTTTAATGAATTGATTAATTTCACGCTGCAAAGGTACGGCGATTCCCGCACTCCCACAATCGCCCTTTCGTGGCATTTCGCATACCAAACGTTTGGCATAGCTTACTTCTCAGCCTTCTTTTCTCTCATTATTTTTACAATGATGCGCTCTGTCTCCACCATACCCGGCGAGGCAATCATGCCGATATGACGCATGGTGTCTTCTGGCGAATGTCCGTTGATTCCGTGACTATTGCCGATGGCGATTCCTTCAAGAGCAAAGTTGACGGATTGAAAGGCGGCATCGACGGCGACGATGCCCTTCATGGTACACCCGTGGTTGCCACCGTCGCATATCATGCCAGTGATACTGGAAGCCATATTCTGGATGACGAGCTGAAGCGTTCTGAACGTGCCCCCTTTCAGGAAGGCGAGTCCGCAGGCCATGCCCGTACCTGCTGCTATGGCACAACCGCAGAAGGCAGACAGTTTGCCCGAATACTCTTTGATATACATACAAACAAGATAGCTGAGGGCTGTGGCACGCAGTAACTGTTCTTCGCTGTAATGGTTTACTTGCGCCGATGCGTAGAGGGGCAAAGTGGCGATTATGCCGTGAGCCCCACTGCCGGTGATACTCATAGCCGGACGCGAAAGTCCCAGCACGCGTGCCTCGATAGCGGCATTGCAGAGCAGGGAGGCAGACGTTTGTTCGTTGTCGGAAATGATGCGCTGGCCGTTTTTCTGAAACAGGTAATGCGCAAATGGCGTGCTGCGACTTTTGATGGCTTGTTCGAAAAGAGCCAGGTTAAGGTCGTAGGCCTGACGGACAAAGCGGATTTCCTCTATGGGAACTGTACGGACATAGTTGAGGAGTCGGCGAAGGGTGTAGCGATGAATCAAAGGGGATGCTTCTATGGTCTCCACCTTAGAATCCTTCTGAAAGACAATCTCGCCGTCTTTCGTAATCTGCGTGATGTTGGTATGCGTATCACGAATCGTCACACTGGCAAAGCCTTCGTTAGTAGTAATCTCTGCAAAAATATAGATGCGACTGCTGATGTCGCCCAGTTTCACTTTCACCTTCCCTTCCTTGATGAGGGTCTTTGCCTCTTTGTTATGATGTGGTTTCACGCCTTCGAGACATTCCAGACCTTTGTCGGCATCGGCTACTACATAGCCGAGAGCTACTGCATGTTCGTTGCCCACCTCGCGACTGTTGGGTATTCCACAAGTAAAGGCGTTTTTATACATCCCGCTATTAAGCACCAGGCATATAAGCTTCAGTTCGCCCGTCACATACTTTTTTGCCGTTGCCACTGCAAAGGCTATAGCGCCTGGCTCCGTGACACCTAATGCGGGACGCATATCGTCCAATATCAGTTTCGTCAGTTCTTTCATTGAATTTTTCTTTTATAACCTGTTATACACACCATGAGCATCACAACGAATAAAGCCCAGGGATAGAATGCGGTGAGGAACACATCAGTAGCACGGAGGCTTACCCCACAAGCCGATGCTTCAACGCCTTTTTGCAACAATAGTACACATCCGCCGTAAGGCAGGAAGAAGGGGAACGTGCAGATAACCGTTGCCAACAGGGTAGCCCGACGATAGGGGTGAAGAGCGTGCTGACCGCCAATGCTATTGACAAACGGAGCAATGCAGATGTTGGCAATGGTGTTGACAGCGGCAATAAGAATACCTGCCAGCGATACCAAGGAGAAGATGGTCAGTTCGGTGCCCCTTTTCGAGCGGATGATATGAGTGTTCAGTTTCCCAATGATATAGTCCATACATCCACTACGGATAATCAGCCCCGACAAGGCCACTACCACCATCAACAGAATACAGATATTGGCCATACTGGCAATGCCATTAATCACGGCTCCGCTAACTCGGCCATCGCTGATACTGATGAGTTCACTCATGCCAAAGAGTTGAAACGAAAAGCCAATAACTACAGCCAAGAGCATACCCATAAAGAGGGAGATGAAAATGTTGACCCGACGGAAAGAAAGCAGAATGACCAGAAAGGTGGGAATCAACATGGTCAGCCCGTATGGTTGCATCTCCGTATCTTCATCAAGAGGGGTTGTTGATGATTCATTTGACAGCAGTCCCACCACGACAAATGCTATCAGCGTAAAGAACGCGGCGATGAGTACGAACAGAAGCCTATCCTTCACCGTTCCACCAATATCCGCCACTTGCCTGCCGTCAGCATATTCCTGTGTGCTGGCAGCAATTACCGCCGTATCCGATACTGGGGCAATACTGTCACCCAGCGCCGCCCCTGATAAGATGGCACCGCCAAGAAGGGCTGGGTTGGCTCCCAACATGATGCCAGCAGGAAAAAGCGTGATGCTCATGGCGCTGATGGTGCCGAAGCCCGATCCTGTACTGATGGCAAACAAGCCTGAGAAAAGGAAGACCGCAACGGTAAAAATAGTACCTTCTATTTGCAGCCTCTCTGCCGCCCACACCAATCCTTCCACAATGTGTCCCTCTTTCAGAATGGCACCGTATATTCCGACGATTAACCATAATAGCGTAGCAGTAACAGCAGTTTTGCTACCAAAGAACTCGAATATCGTGCTCCAATACCAGTCTTTACTTTTTGACAGCAGCGCCCCGATGAGTATTGCCAGAAGGCCGATACCCACCAACAGGTTGACGTCGACAGCCCCCACGAAGGAAATGCCGATGGCACTCATCACGAAGATGCTAAAGGGTATAAGAGAAATGAAAGCGTTTTTTCCCATGTTCTTTCTCATAGAGAAATGAGGACTGGCATAAAGGTTATACCAGTCCTCCATTGTTTAACGAATTATGATTGATTAATACCCAGGGTTCTGCTTGATGCCGAGGTCTTCGCCCTGCAGACCTGTGGGGATGGGCTGACGGTAATGCTTGCCGCGGATGTTGTTGTACTTGGCTACGAGGTGGTTGTGTACCTTCTGGAAGTAGGCTTCCTGGTCGGAGGTGAAGGTCTGCTTATCCTTCCAGTCATCGGCGAAGTGCTTGTAGTTCTTCACCTGCTTGACAGATGAGATAAGGTCCTTCCAACGGTAGCTGTTCAGCACAGAGAACTGCTCGTAGGTGAACTCATAGTCCCACTCGCGCTTGATCTGGTCGAAGGTGGGAGTGCTGACCTCGGCGATACCTGCGCGACGGCGCAGCTGGTTGAAGGGCTCGGCGGCCTCGCTGTTGCGACCCAGCTGCACAAGGGCCTCAGCCTTGGTAAGCAGCACCTCGGCGTAGCGGATTTCGATGCGGTCGACGGAGTTCTGCTTGATTTCCAGGTTCTCGGCATCGTCGTAGCTCTGGTCTACGCCCTTGCCGTTGATGGGGGTATAGACGGGCGAGTAATAGTGGTGCGTGAGGCCGGTCTCGGGGTTCTTCAGTTCAACGAAGTAGGTCTCGGCCAGTCGCTTGTCGTTGGGCTGCTCCTTTTTCCAGTCGTCGTACAGGTCGTCATCAGCCACCTCGGTATGGTTCTGCGTGTAGCCGTTTCCGTTCTCACCGTTCTGGAAGGGGAAGGTCCACGAGCAGTGCGTCTGGTGGTTGCCCTGGGCGTCGTTCTTGTCACCGTCGTGGGCAATCGTAAACAGGTGCTCGTTGGTGCCGCGCTTGTTGCTCTCGTAGTCACGTCCATAGAGCTTCGAATAGTCAGGGTCGAGGGCCAGACGACCGCTCTTGATCACCTTGTCGGCATACTCGATGGCCTTCTGCAGACGGGCATCGTTCTTGGTGAAGGCAGGGTCGGTCTGCGACGAAGCGATGGCCTGCACCTGCTCAGCCGTCAGCGGATTGTCGCCCCATACGAGATAGGTACGTGCCAACAATGCCTGGGCTGCCTGCTTGGAGGGCACGCGGGGGTCGCCGCTGTAGTCGAGCAGCAGGTTCTCGGCGTCGGTAAGGTCGTTGACCACTTGCGTCAGGACGTTGTCGATGCTCTGGCGCTCGGTGGTCGAGCCACCTTCCTCCGTGAACACGGGCACCTCGCCCCACAACTGTGCCAGCTTCAGATAAGCTAAGGCGCGCAAGAACTTAGCCTTACCCACGGCGGCGTTGTAGCCTGTCTGACTGACCTTGCCAGCTTTCAAAGAATTGCTGACAGTGGTGATGGCCTCGTTGTCCTGAGCGATACCCAGCAGCAGGTGGTTAAAGATCTTGACCTGATACCACGTCGTCGGCTCCTGCTCGAAGCGGCTGTTCACGGGACCAGCCTCGCTCTCCTCGCCCTCGAACGAGATGAGCTTGTTGGAGTTCAGCTCGATGATGAACGAGAACGACGACGAGAGTGGTTGCCAGTGGCTATAGACGCCGTTGACGAGCGAGAGTGCTGAGGCGTCATCGTTCACCACGTTCGTCAGGTCAATCTGGTTGCCACCCGTGTCGTTCGTGTTGTCACTGTCACTTGAGCAGGCCGTGAAGCCCGTCGATGTTGCTACTGCCACAAGGGCTGTGAAAAGTAAATCCTTCTTTTTCATACTGAAAATCTCCTTTTACCTTTTAAATTAAATTAATACTATGTTTTGTTTGTAATTTTTTCTAGGTGCAAAGGTACGGCGGTTTCTGCGCTCCCACAATCGCCTTTTCGTGGCATTCTGCATACCAAATCATTGGTAATCGCCTTTTATAGCGTAACGTTGATACCAAAGGTGAAGGTGCGCGAAGCGGGATAGGCGCCAGAGTCGGTGCCGCTGCTTACTTCAGGATCATAGCCCTTGTAGGGGGTGATGGTGAAGAGGTTGGAGGCGGTGGCATAGAGGCGGATGCCTTCAATTCTTAAATCCTTCAATTTTTCAATTCTTACATTATAACCGATGGTTAGATTGCGCAATTTCAGATAGCTGGCGCCCTGCACGTAGTGGCTGTCGATATAGCCGAAGGGACGGGCATTGCTGGCCAGGGGGAGGGTGTTGCTCGGATTCTGGGGCGTCCACGAATCCTTGACGGTGGTAAGCACGTTGTAGGAATCGCCCGTCAGTTCCAGGCGGCGCTGCAGGGCGTTATAGAGCTTGTTGCCATAGCTGCCGGCGAACGATGCGGAGAGGTCGAAATCGTGCCAGCGCAGTTGGGTGCTGAAACCATAGACGAGGTCGGGCTGGATGCTGCCGAGGATGACGCGGTCGCTGCCGTCAATCTTGTTGTCACCATTGGTGTCGGCAAACTTCAAGTCGCCGGGTTTTGGTGTCTGTCCGTTGACAGTAGGCAGCTTCGAGACATCCTCGCCCTGCTGAACGATGCCCACAAATTGTAATCCGTAGAAAGCGCCGAGTGGTTCACCCTTGCGCAGAATCTGCTGCTTGTCTGAGCCTTGAATCACGTCGTTCGTTGTGCCCATATCGGTAATCTCGTTCTTGTTATAGGCAGCGTTGGCGGTGATGGTCCATTGAAAGACCCCACCCCTGACCCCTCCCCTTGATGGGAGGGGAGAGATGCTGACTGAGAGTTCGAGGCCTTTGTTCACCACGTTACCCACGTTCTGAAGCTGTGAGGTGACGCCGCTGGCGAAGCCCATTGGGACGACCAGGAGCAGGTCGCTGGTCTTCTTGTAGTAGGCGTCGAACACGATGTTCACGTGGTTTTTCCAAAGACCGAGGTCAAAGCCGAGGTTATACGAGGCCGTTGTCTCCCACTTCAGGTTGTCGTTGGCGGTGTTCTGCTTGGCGTAGCTGCTGGAGCCGCCGTAGCTGCCTGTGACGTAGGAAGTAGAGAAGGCGTAGTCGGGAATCTCCTGATTGCCCACGAGACCGCCCGAAAGGCGCACTTTCAGGTAGTCGATGTTCTGCACGTCACGCAGGAACGACTCCTGATCGACATTCCACGAAAGGCCAAGTGAGGGGAAGTAGCCCCAGCGGTGGTCTTTAGAGAAACGACTGGAGTTGTCGGCGCGGAAGGTGGCGGTGGCGTTGTAGCGGTCGAGCAGCGTGTAGTTGACACGGGCGATGAGCGAGTTAAGCGTCGACTCCGCGATGCCCGTCTGTGGCGTATAGGTGCCTGAGCCGTCGCCGAGGTTGTACTGCTTCAGCGTCTCGTTGGTGTAGTGGTTGGTGCGGATGTTGCTGTAGGTCGAGGTCGAGGTCTGACGGGTGTAGCCGACGAGGGCATCGATGAAGTGCTGTTCATTGAGGTTACGGCTATAGGTGGCGGTGTACTCCTGCTGCCACACGTCGGTCTGACGGTTGCCCGTACCGCCGATGCCCTGCGTGGCCAGGCCCAGCGAGGTGTAGGCACCAGAAAAATAGTTCTGCGTCAGTTTCTCGCTGTTCAGGCCAACGGTGGCCTTCAGCGTCAGGTCGCCGATGCGGTAGCTGGCCCAGACGTTCGACAGCAGGTAGTTGTTCACGTTCTCGGCCACGCTCTCCTTGAGGTCATAGACGGGGTTGGCAGCGTGGTCGCCAATGGCGAAGTAGGCATACTCGTAGGGGTTCTGGAAGTTGTAGGAGCCGTCCTGATTGTAGACATTGATGACGGGCGGCATCAGCAGGGCGTAGACAAAACTGTTGGTGATGCCAGCCGAGTAGGGCGAAGAATTAAACACCTGTTCCTCAGTGGTGGTCATCCCCTGCTGTTTCGAGCGGCCATAGGTGGCATTGACACCGAACGTCAAGTCCTTTTGCAGCTCCCACTCCACGTTGGTATGGAAGTTGTAACGCTCGAAACCGGAGTTCAGCACAATGCCGTCCTGGTCGGTATAGTTGGCCGAGAAGGCGTAGCGGTTCTTGTCGCCGCCGCCCGTGATGCTCAGCTCGTGACTCTGCTGAACGGCGGTACGCAGCACGGCGTCCTGCCAGTCGGTTCCCTTGCCAAGGGCGGCAATCTCAGCGTCGGTGTAGCCGCCCTTGTTACCCCAATAGTCCTTCTGGAACTGTGCCCACTCCGAGGCGTTGAGCAGGTCGAGCTTCTTGCCGATGTTGCTCACGCCAATATTATAGGTATAGCTGATATGCGCCTTATGGTCGCCGCGCTGCCCCTTCTTAGTGGTGATGAGGATGACGCCGTTAGCACCACGCGAACCATAGATGGCGGTGGCCGAGACGTCCTTCAGCACCTCCACACTCTCAATGTCGTTGGGGTTGATGGTGGCCAGCGGATTAAGGCCTCCCTCGATGCCGCCCAAGCCCGTAGAGCCAGAGCTGGCATCCTTGAAATAGATAAAGCCGTCGATGACATAAAGCGGCTCGTTGGAGGCATTCACCGAGTTGCCGCCACGGATACGTATCTGACTGTCGGCCCCTGGCTGACCGCTGCTGGCCGTCACGTTAAGACCTGCCACTTGTCCGCTCAGCGCACCGTCAAGCGTCGCTGCCTGCGACGTCTCAAAGATGTCTGCCTTTACCTTCGTCACGCTACCCGTCAGCTGCGTGCGCTTCTGCGTGCCGTAGCCCACGACGACAATCTCGTCGAGCTTCTGCCCTTCCTCCTTCAGCGCCACGACGAGGTCTTTGTCGTCTCCCTTCACGCGGATGGTCTTCTGTTCGTAACCCACGTAGCTGATTTTCAACTCCGAAGGGAACGTCGCTACATCAATGCGGAAGTTGCCCTCCGCATCTGTTATCACGCCCACATGACTGCGTGCGTCGTATATCGTCGCACCTATGATTGCCTCGCCCGTCCCGGCGTCGGCCACCTTACCACTTATGGGGGCAGCCGACGCAGCGAAATGGAAAACAATGGCTAAAACAAATACTGTTAATCGTAATGCCTGAAAACTCTTCATACCTTCTTATCCTATTTATTCAAATTTCACGCTGCAAAGGTACGGCGAAAATAAAAGATGCGAAATACCACCAGCGCGGCATTTCGCATCACAAAGATATGGTATTGTGCCGGAAAACGGCTTATTTCACGGCATCTTGCACCACCAATCCTGCCAACATAAAGCCGAAGATAGCGGTGATGTGGGCAATGGTGCCGTTGCCCTTGTCATTAGGATCGATAGGTTTCTGGTTTTCCAAGAGTTCGTCAGAGTAAACACATTGGAACTTACGCTTAGGATACTGGCCGTCGCGCTTGAAACGCTTGCGAAGCGCACGAGCCAGCGGGTCACCCTGCACCTTCCAGAACTCAGCCGTTTTGATGTGGGTGGGGTCGAGCTTCAGGGCAGCCCCCATCGACGAGAAGAAACGACCCCCTCCCCGCTCCCCGAGGGGAGTGCTTGTGGCCATGAGGATGAGCAGGGCCTTGTCCTTCAGCGAGTCAATGGCGTCGATGATATAGTCGTAGGTGTCCAGTTCGAAACTCTCAGCCGTCTCTGCCGTAAAAATCTGTTGCAGGGCGGTAATCTCTGCCGAGGGGTTGATAGTGAGCAGACGCTCTTTGAGGGCATCGACCTTCACCTGCCCAACGGTCTTCGTCGTCGCCATCAGCTGGCGGTTGATATTCGTGATGCATACGCGGTCGGAGTCTACAATTGTCAGATGCTTGATACCTGAACGAATCAGGCTCTCAGCGCACCAAGAGCCAACACCACCCACGCCAAAAATAATCACGCGCTTCTCAGCGATGCGGCCCATCGCCTCATCACCCAACAGTAGTTCCGACCTGCGGAATATTGCTTGCATTCCCGAGCTTCGCTCGCCTACCCGTTGCCTTTCTATTGCCATCGCTTCTAAATTTGGCTGCAAAGGTACAATATTTTTTTCATTTATTTGTATCTTTTCGCATCCTTATGTTGGGTATTTCGCTGATTCAGACGCTCTACAGGTTCAGTTCCATCAGAATGTCGCATCGCTCATAGGCATTACCTTTGAGCGGAATCTCCTTGAAACCCAATTTGCGGTATAGCGTGGTTCGTAAGTGACAATTCGTATCATTATCAGATGACGTAATCCGTGTCCGGTGCCAGCAGTTTGTCGATGAAATAGACAATCTGCTTGCGCCACCAGGCCCAGTCGTGAGCGGAGTCGAAGCCCCAGTAGTCAATCCAGGTGGGAACGTTTTTCTCCTTCAGCAGGGCATCCATCTGACGGGTGCTGTCGAGGAGTTCGTCTTCCCATGACCCCTGTCCCACACACATAATGATGCGACGGTGGCGATAGATGTCCCAGTAGGGATGGTCAGCGGGCATCTGACGCAGGAAGTCGTAAGGCGAGTTGTCGTAGATGAGCTGGTCGTGATAGTTGGGGAAAAAATAGCCCGCATAGTAGAGACCGCTCAGGGCCAGCAGCGTGTCGAAGAGGTCGGGACGGCGGAAGAAGAAGTTGCCGGCATGGAAACCACCCATAGAGCAGCCCGTTACGATGAAGGTCTCGTTGCTGAAATGGCGCACCTCGGGTATCAGCTCGTCGACGATGTAGTGGTACCAGCGCTCGTGCAGTTCGATGCGACGATGATGGTCGCCGTTGATGTCCGACCACGTCTCGCGGTCGATGCTGTCGGCACAGATCAGGCGTATCTGTCCGCGGTCTATATAGTTGGAGAGCACGCCTACCATGTCGAAGTCCTGATAGTCGTAGAATCGTCCGTCCTGCGACGGGAAGACGAGCACGGGATGCCCCTTGTCGCCGTAGGTCTTGTATTCCATGTCACGCCCGAGGGCGGCAGAGTATTTCTTCACGTAATTGATATTCATTTCTTCAAGTGTACAAATTCAACAAATTCATTAACTTCCTCCATGCTTTCCAGACGCACCGTGTACATCTGCTGTCCCATGGCGGCTGAGAACAGTTCCGGCATACGTTCGCACATCACCATGCGGTCGCCGTAGCGTTTCAGCACCTCCTCGTGCGTATATACGTATTTATAGATGTCGCGACGACTGGCAAAGGCGCAGTAGTGCTGTTGGCCGATGGCGGTATGGCTCTTGCCGAAGGCCACCATGTCGGCCCATATCTTATAGACGTCGGTCGAGTGGGCGTAGTTGATCATGTCGGGCGTATAGCCGCCAGCAGGACGCATGTTCACTTCCAGTGCCACGAAGTCGCCCTGCCTGCCCAGACCCTCGCGATCGCTGTCGAGTCGGAAGAACTCCAGATGCACGAAGCGGTTCCACACGCCGAAGGCCTTCACCGTGCGACGTCCCAGTTCGCGTAGTGGCTCGGGCATCTCCTTATCGACATAATAGGACAAGTCGAGCTTCTTGTTCACAATGTCCATAATCGATGGCGGCCAGACGGTCATCGACTCGAAGATGGGCTCGCCCTCACGACCGATGACGGCATCATAGCTGCATATCTCGCCTGTGATGAACTCCTCAACCACATAGCTGTTGTAGTGGGGCTCCGTCTCGTAGAACTGCTTCAGCTCTGCGTCATCGTGAATCTTATACGTGCCGCTGGCTCCCACACCTACATCGGGTTTGGCGATGATGGGATAGCCCGTCTTAGCGGCAAACTGCCTGACGGCATCCTCGCCCTCGGCGGCACTAATCTGACGCGCCGTAGGCACTTGGCCCTTGGCATAGTATTTCTTCATCTCCGACTTCTCCTTGATGGCGCGGATGCGGTCGGTCTGTATGCCGGTGGTTACGTTGAAGTCCGTGCGAAGCTTGGCATCCTGCGCCAGCCAGTATTCGTTGTTCGACTCAATCCAGTCGATGCGCCCGTAGCGGAAGGCCAGATAGGCCACGGCGCGATACACCTCGTCGTAGTTCTCCAGCGAACCAACGCGGTAGTACTCCGTCAGCGACTCCTTCAGTTCGTGCGGCAGACTCTCATACGGTGCGTCGGCAATGCCCAGCACCGTCACCCCGTTCTGCTTCAGCCGCTGGCAGAAGTTCCAGTAGGTATGCGGGAAATGTGGCGATATAAATATAAAGCTCATATAGAGTGCAAAATTACAAAATAACTTTGAAAAAGCGATGCGTTGCGCTCAGAAACTTTAACCGACAAACGTTTCGAGCGGACGCATCGCGAATAAACCAGGTTTATTTCTCTCACCTCTTACCTCTTACCTCTCACCTCTCACCTCTCACCTCTTATAAGTGTATCTCCTTATCCACCACCTCGCCATTCAGAATCTTGAAGGAGTTAAGCTTCGGTTCACCGTCAAGGAGCGAGAGGATGGCGTAGCGGATGGTGGGGTCGTTGGCCAGGCGCAGGTCTTCTTGCGAAGGACGTGAGGGTGAAGTTGGATGACTATGCCAATTGGCCAGGATCTTCAGATCTTTCTCACGGGCATAGCGCAAGGCAGCAAACTGGTCCTTTGGTGCGAAAGAGAAGTGCTCCGGCGAGTGATCGATATTCTCCATCCAGTAGTTCTCAGTGACCTCATCGCCTATTCCCAGCAGATAGCCGCACGACTCATCGGGTGCATCCTTCTCTGCCTGGGCTATCAATTCATCTATGATGTTCTGTGGTATAATCATAATGCGGTAGCAAATTTTTCACTTTTCACTCTTCACTTTTCACTTATGCAAGTCGCACGTGGCCTGTTCGTAGTCGATAAGATGGTCGATAGTGGGATGCTCACCACAGATGGCGCACGACGGACGCTGCTTCACGTTGATGGTACGGAACTGCATGGTCTTGGCGTCAAACGTCAGCAGACGGTTGGTCAGCAGTTCGCCGATGCCCGTAAAATACTTCAGGGTCTCTGCAGCTTGGATGGTACCCAGCATACCGGCGATGGCTCCTAATACACCTGCCTGCGAACAGGTAGGCACAGCACCTACTGGAGGCGGCTCCTTGAAGAAGCAACGGTAGCAAGCCGTGCCAGGCAGGTGTGTAAAGGTCTGTCCGTTGAAGCGCAGGATGCCACCATGCGAGAACGGCTTGCCCGCCATCACACACGCATCATTGATGAGGAACTTCACGGGGAAGTTGTCGGTACCGTCCACGATGAAGTCGTATTCCTTGATGATGTCCAGCGCGTTCGACGAGTCGAGGAACTCGTAGTAGGTGTCCACCTGCACATCGGGATTGATGGCCTTGATCTTCTCCTCGGCGCTCTTTACCTTCGGCACACCCACGTCCTTGGTGAAGTGGATGACCTGACGCTGCAGGTTGCTCAGATCCACCACATCCGCATCCACGAGCCCCAAGCGCCCTATGCCAGCAGCCGCCAGATAGAGACTCACGGGAGCCCCCAAGCCACCGGCACCCACCACGAGCACGCGTGCGTTCATTATCTTCTCTTGTCCCTCAACGCCCACATCCTGCAACAGGATATGCCGTGAGTATCGCTGTATCTGTTCTTCAGTAAAGTCAATCATAAGACAATCTTTTTATTAACGACAACTTTGACAACTAAGACAACATTTATTATTGTCAACTTGTGCGCAGCTTGTTGTCTTTGTTGTTTAGGTTGTCTTTTATATTATTTGTTGTCGTTTATTTATTTACATGCTCCGCCACCCATAAAGTAAAGGAAGTCTATTTTGTCGCCTTCTTTTAGCTGGATGCCGTCCCAGTCCTCGCGCTCGGCAAACTCCTCGTTCACCTGCACGCTGACCATGTCCGGCTGCTGTACGTCACTCTGCTTGATCAGTTCACTCACATTGAGCGGCAGGCTCACTTCCTGCGCGTCTCCATTTACATAAATCTTTGCCATATCTTTGTCGGTTTAAAAATCACGCTGCAAAGGTACGGCGATTCAGCGGATACCACAATCGCCTTTTCATGGCATTCGTCATACCACACTCATGGTATTTTGCAGTTACTGCACGTATAGTCCGTCCCTACAGACTGCGAGTTTGCTGCCTTCGGACTCAGAGTTTGCTGCCTTCGGACTCAGAGTTTTCTGCCTTCGGACTCAGAGTTTTCTGCCTTCGGACTCAGAGTTTTCTGCCTTCGGACTGGGTGTTTAGTAACGGCAAACTGAGAACGAGTTGTTGAGTACACGAAAAAAGCAGCGCATTCGAAAATGTCCCTCCCTTGGTCCCGTCAACCCCTTCAAATGCCGATGTACAAATGGCTGAAGGTACGGGAGGGACAATCGTTCTCCCTCCCCTCTCCCTCCCATTTTTGATGGCCGTCACTCACCTTTTTATGATAGGCAAAAATTTGGGTGAAAATGAAGTGTTAAATCGTAGGATTTTTGCAAAAAAACTTGCAAATCGCCATTATTTTTTGTATCTTTGCAGTCGGAAATGGAGTCATGGATAACACTAGAAAAACACCATGAAAAACCAGCAATAACATCATTAAAAATTTTTGACCTGCAAACTATCTATGGAAACAAAATCCTTAGAGGTGGTTGAACAGCCCCAAAATGTTCAAACTCAGAGTGTGCTCATCATCGAGCAATTTCAAAACGACAACTACTGTCTGCGACGTAACGTGCTGAGCGGAAAGGTGGAATTCAAAAGCCGGGCAGACCTTTCAGCCGAGTACCGCCCGCTGACGCAGGAAGCCCTGAACAGCATCATTATCCGAGCCCTTCGCGAAGGTCTGGACGAAGCGTGCAATCCCAAGGCCGACATCACGATGTATGTCAATTCCGAAGAGGTGTGCCTGTACAATCCTGTTCAGGCATTCTTGAACGGTCTGCCCCAATGGGACGGACAGAACCACGTGGCACGATTGTTCAGTCGCATTCCCGGCATCAGCTCCGAACAGTTAGCGTACCTTAGTATATGGTTACGCTCAGCTGTGGCTCACTGGTTGCAGTTGGACACGATGCACGGTAACGAAGTGGTGCCCGTTCTGATTGGTGCTCAGGGTTGTGGCAAAACAACGTTTTTGCGCCGGCTGCTGCCTCAGCATCTGCGCCAGTATTATCTGGACCACCTGAACCTGTCGAATAAGTTCGACAAGGAGATGGCGCTGACGAACAATCTGTTAGTAAACCTGGACGAGTTGGAGGCCATCCGTCCCAGTCAGCATGCGACGCTGAAGCAGACTTTGTCGAAGAACAAGGTGAATGGCCGCCCCATATTTGGAAGAGCTCAGGATGACCGCCCTCGCTATGCTTCGTTCGTGTCGACGACAAACAATCCGCATCCATTGACTGATGCTACTGGCAGTCGTCGCTACATCTGCGTGACCATTCCCAAGGGACAGTTCATTGACAACGTTGGCAATATCGACTACGAACAGCTGTATGCCCAGGTGTTGCATGAAATCCGAGTGCTGGAGACACCTTACTGGTTCAACAACGACGAGGTGGCCCGTATTCAGCAGCTGAACCTGGCCTACATGCAACAGAAGGACATTGCAGAGATGGTGAATGCCTGTTTCCGCAAGCCCCAAGACGGTGAAAAGGTGAAGTCGCTGAGCACGACGGAGATGCTGGAGATGATTCGCAACGAGTATCCCAACGTGGAGATTACAACAAAGGCGAAAGTGGAGTTGGGACGTGCACTCGTCAGCCTCGACTACGAACGAAAAGAGCACAGCCACGTGGCCTACTACAAAGCCGTTCCATTACGAGCCGCGTGAGTGGATGGGAGTGAAAACGGGAGGGAGACGGGAGTGACAATCATTCTCTCTCCCGTGCCCTGAGCCCTTTGTACATCGGGCTTTGAGGGCTGTGACGGGACCAAGGGAGGGTAAAAATGAAATTCATTAAAAAAACGACAAAACCCTAAATATGGAAAAAGAATTATTGATTGAGAAAGCCAAAGAAGGCTACACCGTATGTTATCAAGACCAATGCCCGTTGCGCACCCAGTGCCTGCGATGGCAGGTAGGGCAATACGTGCCCAATACCGCCAGCACCTGCCGATGCGTCAATCCGCACTTTGAAGGTGTGGCGACTGACAATTGCTCCATGTATCGCAGCGACCAGAAGGTACGCTTCGCCAAGGGTATGCTCCATATCTTCACGGGCGACATGCCCAAACGCGTAGAGTCAGCTGTCCGCTACGGCGTAATCGGAATGACCAACCGCACATATTACTTTGAATACCGCAACGGTTCGCGACTCATTCCCCCGGCTCTGCAGGAAAACATCCGCAACCTGTTCCGTGAAAACGGATGGACAGCCGACGTGCAGTTCGATGATTATGTAGAGGATTATGATTGGTGACATCATGAGGGTGTGTCAAAATAGGCACATCTTGCTCGTGACACACAGGGTCTCCCCCCTGTGTCCTTGCTACTCTATCCCCCTCCTTAGAAAGGAGGGACCAGGGGTGGTTGATTCCACGCCCCACCATACCTCATTCTGAAACCTCCACATTTTTAAGCTACAAATGCAAAAGAAAAATCCATTTTCTTTTGTCACTTTGCAAATTTTTTTGTATCTTTGCACCCGACCCGGAGTAGCCAGCCGCTCAGCTCGCAGAGACGCTTGCCAGAGCAAAAAGGGCGAGAGGGTCAAACAACATCGATGGAACAGGGGCCGAGAAAACCGCTTGTAAGGCCGGCCCCGAAGGACGTTTTCTAAACGCTGTCTTCTACATCCAAAACTTCGCAACCTTTGGTTTACCAGAAGATAACGCAACGAAGCGTCCACGTTAGGTGTATTATATACCTATGTCTGATAGCCATCACTGGCTATCAGCATGACCACGTATAATACCCGACGGCGTGGGCTGGCTGTAGTTGCTTATCTCGATAGAAAGGCAATGCGAAGGCCTGATGACTGGGGTGAGCAACGGAAAGTTTCTCCCACGTCTTTTTCGTTTCCGTACCTTTATGATTATCAACAGCCGAGGCAGGGGGGAGCGACAGGCCAAATGAAGGAATTATGCAAAAGCTAACTACAAGGTTTGAACTACGTATTACCACCTTTGTAATAACTCTTATCATGAGCATGGTAGGCATCAACGCATTTGCCCACGACATTGAGGTGGCTAAAGCTGATGGCGTAACTATCTATTACAACTTTATCAATAATCAGACGGAATTAGAAGTCAGTTATAGAGGCAGTCATCGCAGCAGTTATTCAGACGAATATAATAGTTCTGTCGTGATCCCAGAATCCGTGATTTACAACGGAATGGCCTATGCCGTGACAAACATCGGTGAGTATGCGTTCTATATGTGTGATGGCTTGACGAGCGTAAACATTCCCAATTCCGTGACGAGCATTGGAAATTATGCGTTCCTTAGTTGTATTGTACTTTCAGAAGTTATCATTGAGGATGGTGAGAATACTCTTTCTTTCTCAAGGATTTCAGGTCAGCCTGTGGTTTTCCATGATTGTCCTATAGAGTCTTTATATTTGGGAAGGACTATAAGTTACAGTGGTTCTTTTTTTCGCCATTTAGAAACAACACCAAGTTGAAGTCTCTCACAATAGGTAATACTGTGACAAGTGTTGGCGATTATGCGTTCTATGGATGCAGTGGTATGACGAGTTTAACTATCCCGAATTCCGTGACAGGCATCGGCGGTTCTTCGTTCTCTAGTTGTTGTGGTTTGACGAGCGTAACAATTCCCAATTCCGTGACAAGCATCGGCGTCTCTGCGTTTGCAGGTAGTAGTTTGACGAGTGTGACCATCCCAAATTCCGTGACAAGCATCGAGGATGGTGCGTTCCAATATTGTAACATTAAGAAGACGATATGGCTGAGCAACACCCTTCCATCCGGATATAATAATGCAAA
>Ga0310697_10001365_pt1 | contig 28837 bp, 16 predicted proteins | sample 172DNAGHGlowgp2_FD_203883 | JGI IMG/M metagenome (GOLD analysis project Ga0310697, IMG submission 203883) | Sheep rumen microbial communities from Palmerston North, Manawatu-Wanganui, New Zealand - 1728 DNA GHGlow gp2 (v2) (version 2) | ecosystem: Host-associated > Mammals > Digestive system >... | reverse complement strand
AATATCTACGGCGCTCACACCATTAATGTCTTCGGCGGTTGGCGCTATAACAACTACTCATACAGCTATAACTACATGCGTGGTTATAACAACGAGAACGATAAACTGCCTGTCATGAACAAGAACATGCTTTACCTCAATTACGATGGTACCAATGACAATTGGATCGATATGGCTCTGTATCTTGACGGCAACTATAACTATGCAAACCGCTACTTCGCAGACTTTACTTTGAGCATGCAGTCTAGCAGTCGCTTTGGTAAGAATACTAAGTCTGGCTTCCAGTTGGGTGGTGTCAGCTGGGGTGTCTTCCCATCTTTGCAGTTGGGTTGGCTTATCACGAACGAGAAGTGGTTCCCCAACACAAAGGGAGCAATCAATTATCTTAAGTTGACGGCTGGCTTTGACCAGAGCGGTAATGATGATCTCGACTACTATGCTGCCCGTACTTATTGGGAGAGCATGAAGGTTACCAACAATACGGTAGGCCTTTACCTTAACAACATTGAGAATAGTACAATTCAGTGGGAGACCACGACGAAGTGGAACTTGGCTTTGCAAGGTGTGTTCTTGAACAACCGTCTTTCTGCAGGCTTTGACCTCTTCTGGAACAAGACTACTGACTTGCTGACCCTTAAGGAACTTCACTACATGTCTGGTATGAAGAAGTACTGGACCAACGAAGGCGCCCTCACCAATCGTGGCTTTGAATTCAATTTCAATGCTGCGCTCATCAACAAGAAGAATTGGAAGTGGGAACTTGGTGCAACCCTTGGCCATTACAACAACAAGATTACTGCGCTTCCAGACAGTCCCAGCAACTACATTTACCAGAAGGGTAATGTGATTCACGGCTATACAACTAGCGTTTACGGCGAAGACAATGTTATTACAGCCGTTGGCAGTGCCGTTGGCAGCTTCTGGGGTTGGCGGACAGATGGAGTCTTCTCCAGCAATGAAGAGGCAAGCAAAGCCGGTAAGTTGGGATACCTCAAGTATCCGACTGGACTTAAGGAAGTGGACAAGCAGTACTATGACTTCAAGGCTGGTGACATCCGTTTCGTGGATTTGAACGGAGATGGAGTTATCGATGAAAGCGACAAGACTATCATTGGCAATCCCAATCCTGACATTTATGGCAATATCTACAGCAGCTTGACGTGGAAGAATCTGCGTCTCGATGTCAACTTCAAGTACAGTTTAGGCAACGACATCTACAACTATCAGCGCAGTGAGCTGGAAGGTCTGAACACTACATACAACCAGACCACTGCAGCTTTGCGCCGCTGGACGTATGAAGGTCAGCAGACCGATATGCCGAAGACTTGCTACACTGACAGTGAGGACTGGCGCAACAATGAGCGTATGAGTGACCGTTGGATTGAAGACGGCAGCTTCCTTAAGCTTAAGAATGTACGCCTGACCTACAAGGTCCCCTACAGCAACAGCTGGCTGCTTGGCCTGAAGGTTTGGGGTGAGGCAAACAACCTCTTTACCATCACCAAGTATCTTGGCACAGATCCTGAGATGAGCTGCCGCAACAGTACACTCTATCAAGGTGTCGACACGGGCCTTCTGCCTAGCAGTCGCAGTTTCAACGTTGGTGTTTCGATTAACCTGTAATATAGTTCATAGTTCAATTTAAGAAATAATGAATAAGATGAAAAGGAAATCAATTATATGCATGTTGTTGCTGAGCATGATGCTTGGTGCGTTCTCGACGTCTTGCCAGGACATGCTCTCCCCCAACAGTGAGCGTCACGCATATACCGTGGCAGAGGATACCCTTTATTCCTATTGGGGCATTCTTAGGTCTTTGCAGAACATTGCTGAGCGTTACGTCATCCTGAACGAATGTCGTGGCGACTTGGTCGATGCGTCTGGTTTCATCAGCGATACGATAGGCGCTATTGTCAACTTCGGCGAGGTTGACGACCCAGAGGATTGGAAGGATGGGGCTTGTGCCTATTTGAAGATAGCTGATTACTATCACATTATCAATAGCTGTAACGCGTATATTGCCATGTGTGACTTGGAGCGTACTACCGGTACGAACAAGATGTACATGATTAAGGAGTACGCTCAGGTGCAGTCTATCCGTGCATGGGTCTATATGCAGTTGCTTTACGCATACGGCGAGAATAGGGTCCCCTTCTATAAGGAGCCGATGCTGACTACTGACGACATCAACACTTTTATGGAGAACAAGAACCATCCGAAGTTGACGGCTCAGCTGCTTGCAGACGAGCTCGGTCCGGACTTGGAGAAGTTGGAAGTCTATGAGTTGGATCCTGAATACGGTATGCCCTCATACAACAACTATGGTGATGTGAGCAGCGGTAGCGGACATTTTGTTTGCCACAGCAGCAAGTGCCTGTTCCCCATCCCCATTGTGTTGGGCGACCTCTATCTGTTGGCTGGCAAGTATGTAGATGCTGCACAGCATTATTACAACTACATCAACACGAAGTATTGCGGTCCTCTTCCTGTGGACAAGTATCATAGCATAGGTCGTCTTGATGACAGATTGGATTATCCCATCTACAGTTATGACAGCCATGTTCCTTATACGGAGAGAGGCGAAGTGAGCCGTGAGACAGAGATGATCACGTGTATTCCCAGCAACAAGGGTAAACTTGAGGGCAGGGTGCTGACTGACATTAACCGTCTGTTTGGCTTTGAGGCACAGATGAGGACCGGCATCAACACCACTGTCTTTGTCAACGATCAGGGTAACGTCGAGCAGTCGTCCGACATCTCCTCTACAATTTTCCTGAGTCGCGAGTACGAGCGCGAGCTTCTCCCCAGCAGGGGCTACGAGGCTTTGTGTGACAGCCAGAAGTATGAGATTTACGTGGGTACGACAACCAACGGCAACTTCAAGTTCGAGGGACTTGTCGAGTTGCCAGGCGTAGGCGATGCCCGTCGTGCATGGATTTATCAGGGACGTGGCCAGCAATGGAATTTCAGCGTGGGCGACGACATCCTTTACGGCAAGATGGTTTCCAAGCAGAACCCCTCTGGTGGTTTCATCACCACTTATCCTGTCATCTATCGCAAGAGCACTGTTTGGCTCCGTTATGCTGAGGCTTTGAACCGTGCAGGCTATCCCAGCTATGCATTTGCAATCCTCAAGACCGGTCTTTGCAACAATCCTGAGTGGTTCCCCACAGATCCCGACAAGGCTACCATGGTCAACGGTGATTATGTGCCTGTAACGGAACAAGTCTTCCCATATTTTACTTCCACCGGTGAAGTAAACACTCGCAGCCGATTCGACTATCCTATTACGGACTCTTTGTTCGCTTATTTTGATGCTGAAACAGAAAAGATTTTGCCTGAGGGCTATTTGGATGAGAATAAGATGTCAACGTATGCTGAACTGGAGGCTTGGCTGACCGAGTACTTCGAGGCTGAGTACGAAGCATGGCTCGCAGAACATCGCGAAGATGGGGGTAATAACGGGCAATCTGGTGACGAGCCATTCATGGAAGGTCCACGCCAGATTGATAAGAACTATGTTTACTGGAGGGCTGCCAGCGAGTCTGCCATTGGTAACGAGCCTGCCAGCGACTGCGATGCGGCTTGCTACTATCTCGACCGTCGCGAAGTGGCACGTGCTGCCGACGCTCCATATCTTGACTTCAAACAGCCTTATCTGCGCGGTCAAAACCAGTCACAATTGCTCTATGTCAAGGAGCAGGGCAAGCTTCTCAATGAGACAACCGGTTCGCAGCGTATTCCCGAATCTACCAGTGCCGACAATCTGTTCACCATTGGTGTGCACCAGCGCGGTTGCGGCTTCATCCGCTACGATGATCCCGAGGAATTCGGACGTTCTTCCTTCAACTATGTGAAGATGGTTCAGAAGAAGATAAAGGAAGCTACCGGCAAGAATGTGACCGAAGAGGACATTTACAGTGGCGATTATGATAAAGAGGTGCAGGATGCCGTCGAGGACCTCATCATTGATGAGTGCGCGCTTGAACTGGCATTCGAGGGCTCCCGCTTCAGCGACCTCTGCCGTGTCGCTTTGCGTCGCGGCAATCCCGACTATCTGGCTCAGCGTGTGGCAAAACGTCATACCGGCAAGATCGACGAGAGTCTCCGCAGCCGCTTGCAGAACAAGAACAACTGGTTCCTCCCCATTCCCGAGGAATAAGAGTGATTCATAAGCTTTGTTCAAAAGCCGCAGAGGTTTCCCCCTGCGGCTTTTTTGTGCTCCACTTTCAAACGCCGCAGGCGGCGATTTAATTTCCGCGTGCGGGGATGGCCAACGCCGCACGCGGAGATTGCCATCCCCGCACGCGGCGTTTGAAATCCCCCTGAGCGGCATACAAACATCCCGCCAGTCGCGATGGTTTCTCTGGAGAGTCCGGAAAACATAAAAAGTCGGTAAAATGGGCATATTTTACCTTATTTCTCGTTCCTATGTGCCAAAAATGTTGTACCTTTGCGCTCGAAATTAAAGAAAGTGCAAGCAATTAACATCAATATTATAATCAGATGAAGAAAATTTTACTCTCTATCCTATGTACTCTTTTCTGCCTCTGCGCAGGAGCACAAAGTGAGAAAACCTACACCGAGCATTACGTTGTGAAGACAAATGGCGTTGTGACAAATGAGGCTGATGCCGATGTCACCATTGTCGATAACGGCAACGGAACTATCAACTTCGTTCTTAAAGAGTTCACCGTCACTATCGGCAACGAGCCGACAAATGTGGGCGATATCAGCCTTGAAGGTGTTCCCGTGACGGAAGGCGAAGACGGTCTGAAGCACTTTACCGACGAGGGTCGCACGTTTACGATTCCAGCCGAGAAGCTCCCTGCCGATTTCAGGCCGTATGCTTTTGCGTTCCAGAACATCCCTTATACACTTCAGGGCAAGTTGAACGACACGAAGCTCTATGCAACAATCAATATCGACATGAGCACACTCGGGCAGTCCATCTCCGTCGAGGTCGGCACAGACGATTTCCCCAAGCCCGGCGAAACACGCTACAAGGACCTGCTCCTCGTTTCAGTCAACGACACGCAAACCACTCCGCAGATTACTGATATCAGCGTCTTCGATAATGGTGACGGCACTATCAACTTTGCGCTCAACAACTTTATCCTCGAGCAAGAGGGTATGAAGATGCCCGTCGGCAACATTGCCCTCAACAACCTTGCTACAGAAGCAAGCGAAGACGGCATGAAGCACTTCAGCTACGACGGCTACCTCATAATCGAGGCAGGCGACCCTGCAGTGGCAGAAGGATGGGTCGGCCCCGCACTCTCCGGAGAGGACGGACTGCCTGTCAAGCTCGAAGGCAGACTGAGCGAAGACCAGCTCTTCGTCAGCATCAACATAGAGATACCAGGCATGACAATCCTCGTCAACCTTATTCCCGTAAAGGTTTATACCGATCAGCTCCTCGTTTCTCTTAACGAGAATCCGCTCGAGCCTCAAGTGACAGACGTCACAGTCGGCGACAATGGCGACGGCAGTATCAACTTCCTGCTCAAGAACTTTGTCCTCATGACTGAAGGCGAACCGATGGGTGTCGGCAACATCTTCATCCAAAACCTTGTACTTGAGAAGGGCGAAGACGGACTGTTGCACTTCAGCTACAACGGCAACCTCACCATCACAGCAGGCGACCCCGAAGTCTGTGAGTCATGGGCTGGTCCTCTCCTCGGCGAGATTCCTCTCAATCTGACGGGTAAGATGAACGCCGACAAACTCTTTGTTACCATCGACATTCCATTCGGCGATCTGGCAGTCTTCGTTCAGTTCGGCACAGACGCCTTCCCACCGGCAGGCAAGGATGGCGATGCTAACGGTGACGGCGAAGTCGATATTGCAGACGTGACGTATATCCTCGGAGTGATGGCAAGCGGTAGTAAAGAAGCTGTCGCAGACATCAATGGCGACGGTGAAGTTGATATTGCAGACGTCACCCGCGTCCTTACCATCATGGCAAACCAGTAAACCGAATACAAAGGATAATACTTTAATATGAGTCTTCGTTCGTTCATCATACTCCTTGCATTCCTGGCACCCATCATGTGCTTCGGGCAAGAGGCAGATAGCCTGCAACAGGCACGACAGGACTCATTGGCTATCACCGAAGCCGACGACTTCGTGACGGCAAGCATCCTCGTGGCTACGCCCAGCGACGTACTCTATTCCTGTGTTGGCCATGCAAGCATCCGCATGCAGTGCCCGCACTATGACCTCGACATGGTTTACACCTACGAGTCGGAATCTGTTGAGAATAGAGTGCTTTCCTTCTTCAAGGGAGACCTGAAGATGGGTATGACAGCCGTAAGAACCGAACGCGTACTCTCCGATTATGAGCAAGAAGGTAGAGGCATCACAGAATATGTCCTCAATATTCCTTTAGAGAAGCGCAAACAACTTTGGCAATACCTCGACGGAAAGGTAGAGGAAGGTATGCGTCTTTCTTACGATTACCTCAATCAAGGTTGTGTTCTTGGCTGTTTGCGTGCCATTCGTGTAGCAGTACTGCCAGATACGCTTTCCTTTGAATGGGACGAGAGAATTGTCAGGAAATCACGTCGTGCTTTGTTGGGTGATAGGACAGACAACTTTCCTTGGGATAGATTCATCATCTTCTCCATTACAGGAATAGAAGCTGACCGAAACTGTCCCGTTACTGATAAAGTAGTAGTTCCCGCCGACTTCATTGATGTTATGCAGAAGGCAACGCTCAATGGGAAACCTGTTCTTGAAGAGCCCAACACTCTGGTAAACCAAAGCATTGTGCCTAAGAAAAACAGATGGCATACACCGATGATGCTGGCTTGCATTATGCTGGTCCTCTCTATTGTCAGTTGCTTCTGGATGCAGCGTCCGCTGTCAGTCTTGATGTTGGTATTGCAGTCTGTTGTAGGTCTGATAATGTCCTATTTGGTAGTCTTATCGTCGCTCCCCAATACAAGCTTCAGTTGGCTTATCATACCATTCAATCTGTTGCCACTTTTCTTGTGGCACTGGCGCAGATGGTGGCTATTGCCATTTGCTGTGATATGCCTTTGCTGGTGCCTTATTATGTTGACACGCATAGGTAACCCATTAGTCGATAATGCACACATTATCCTTGTCTTGGCACTTGCGGTTAACTACTTAGGACAAAGGAATCAATTACGAAACAAACTAAAACCGAGTAAATAACGAAATGATTATGAAACTAAAGTTTACAAGGCTTTTAAGCCTCTTTGTGGTGATGTTTACCATGTTTAGCTTTTCTGCTTATGCAGGAAGCAGTACCTATTATTCCAAAGCAATAGCTAATGCTGTTGGCGAAGGAAAGGTTTATGCAAGTAATTCTTCATCAAACAATCCTGCTTACGTTGAAGGTTCTTCTGTGGCAACAAATAGTAGTAGTTCTGCTACTCATACCTATTATGTCTATGCACAGGCAAACGAAGGCAATGAGTTTGTCGGATGGTATAACAATGCTGCTTGCACAGGCGATGCAGTTTCAAGCAACGTTGCATATACGGTAAACGTTACTGCAAACTCAACAGACGAAGACAATCCCACAACCACCATTGTCTATGCTAAATTCAGGAAGCTGAGTGCACCCATTCTCAATTATGGCACCTCTCATGCCTATGTAAACATCAGTGCTGGTACATACAAGAATGAGACATTGACAACAGAGAATGTGACAGAAGCCATTACCTACGAGTCTAGCAACGAGAATGTTGCAACCGTTGCAGGCGACGGCACAGTAACAGTCAAAAAGAATGGCTCTTGCATCATTACGGCGAAGTCTGGTGAAGGCGAGGGTTCTTACATTCTTACTGTCATTGATGACGTGGCAGCAGGCGTCACTCAGATTGGCAATGGCGACTTTGAGAACTGGAGCGGCGTCACTTCCAGCAATCATGCTCCCAACAACTGGAACTCCTTCGAGACAGCAGAGGGCCAATATGCAAGTATGGCATCAGGTCTGCAGGTAGCAATGGTTGAAGGTGGTCGCCCCGGTAGCGATGGCTTCTATTGTGCAGACATCTATTCACGTAATGTCTTTTTGAGTATTATCGCCCAGGGTAACCTGACTCTCGGTTGCATCAATGCAGGAGCCACGTCTGCTGCTGATAAAGCCAATTATAACTTCACCAAGACATCTGACCCTGCAAAGAGCGAGACCATTTCCAAGGTTCCATCTGCTCTTAAGGTATGGGTAAAGTTTGTTCCTGGTGCTACAAATGCGAACTATCCTAATGCCCGTGTGTCGGCATCGGTTCACGATGCCTACAATTACATCACATACGGTAAGCCATCTTTCGATACCGACGAAAACAAGGCACATGCCATTGCTCAGGCAGAGCAGAACTTCCCTGCCTGTGACTGGACAGAACTGACGATTCCCTTTGAACCGACAGGAAATACGACAGATGGCCAGATGTATATCATCGTCAACTTTACTACAAATGCAGAACCAGGCCAGGGTCAGGAAGGCGACCATCTGTATATTGACGATGTTGAACTTGTTTATCCTGAGGCACCGGAACCTGTTGTTTATAACAAGTACATTGCTGTTGCTGTGAATGGAACACATGCTGATCCTGTTGAGGCTCCCATTGAGGTAACATACAATGAAGATAATACCATCGATTTCAACCTGAAGAACTTTGGCATGGGAGGTATGTATGTAGGCAACATCTCTGTTCCTAATCTTGCAATGGACGAGAACGGCAACTTCTCTTTTGATGGCACCATACAGATTACAGAAGGTGACAAGGAAGGTGTAAATTCATGGATTGGCCCTAGCCTTGGTGACATTCCTGTTGAGCTTACAGGTACTATCACCGACGATTACTTCTATGTTCATATTGACATCAATGTTGGCTATCCCGTTGAGGTAGAAGTTGGCGACTTGGCAGAAGCATCGATTGAGGTTACCGATGCGAAGGTCAGCACCTTCTGTGCCCCCTTCACAGTGGCTATTCCTTCCGCATATCAGCCATACGTTACGGCAATAAGTACTGTTACTGGCGTTGAAGGTAATATCCTGACGCTTGAGCCTGTCGAAAACTATGTTATTCCTGCCAATACGCCTGTGATTGTTGAGCTTCCTATGGCTTATGAGCTGCCTGTGAGTGGCATTTATGTGATGGGTGAGCCTACAGCCGGTTTGCTGACTGGTGTGTATGAGAGCACACTTGCTCCTGTGGACAGCTATGTCCTGCAGAATCTCAATAACAAGCTCGGTTTCTACCAAGTTGCAACCGGCCAGCAGCCCACAGTCGGTGCTAACCGTTGCTATCTGACAGTTCCTTCAAGTGTCAAGGAGGCATACTTCCTCAATGAGGATGATGCTACTTCAATCTCAGAGATCTCAGAGAAGACGGAGGGCGCAGAGGCTATTTATAATCTCGCAGGTCAGCGCATCAGCAAGATGCAGAAGGGTATTAACATAATCAACGGCAAAAAGGTTCTTAAGTAATATGAAGAAGAAGAGATTTGTAGCACCCTCGCTGTTTGCTGTCGAGTTGCAAGCAAACAATATGATGGCTGTCAGCATTCTGGATGTCAGTGCAGACCCTAATCAACCAGTTCTCACGAAGGAAAACGACGACTGGGAATTATGGGACGATGAAGATGAGAGTTTCATTCCTAAGAACCCGAAGTATTTCAATTAGTATGAAGACTTATATTATTCCTGCTTTGCAGGTCAATGAAGCCCAGGCACAGAACATGATGGCTGTCAGCATTCTGGACGGCAGTGCTGATTCCGGTAAGGAAGTCCTCACAAAGGAGGACGATAATTGGGATTTCTGGGGCGACGAGGCTGAGTAATCAGTCGGCCCTCTCATAGCATGTTTCCCCACTGCCCTGCCACAGAGGCAAGCGGTGGGGAAACGTGTCTCATTATATAATATTAATATGTATAGCGGGCTTATCACAATTCTCGGTCCAACTGCGTCGGGCAAGACAACGCTTGCGGCGCACCTGGCTGCTCGTCTCGGCGATGCGGAAATCATCAGTGCAGACAGTCGTCAGGTGTATTGTGGCATGGACATTGGCACAGGGAAGGACCTTGCTGACTATGTCGTAGATGGGACTGTGGTTCCCTACCATCTTATCGACATCTGCGAGGCTGGCGAGAAGTATAATCTTTTTCGTTTCCAACGGGACTTCCATGCGGCTTACGACGGCATCCTTGCCCGCCAACATCGTCCTATCCTATGTGGCGGCACGGGGCTTTATATCGAATCAGTCTTGAAAGGCTATAAGATGGAGGCTGTGCCTGAGAACCCTGCGCTGCGTGAGCAATTGAAAGACTGTTCGATGCAGGAGCTCAAGGAGATTCTCGAGGGCTACAAGACGCTGCATAATGTGACGGATCTCGATACGACGAAGCGTGCCATCCGTGCCATCGAGATACAAGCCTATTATCGGGAGCACGGGACGCTGGAGCGCGATTTCCCTGCGATTGAAAGTATCATTGTTGGCGTGGACATCGACCGTGAGTTGCGTCGACAGCGAATCAGCGAGCGGCTACGTCGTCGTTTGGAACAGGAGAACATGGTGGACGAGGTGCGTCACCTCTTGGAGCGTGTTTCTGCTGAGGATCTTATTTATTATGGCCTGGAATACAAGTATTTGACCCTTTATTGTTTGGGTCAGCTTTCATACGACGAGATGGTGCGTCAGCTGGAGATTGCCATCCATCAGTTTGCCAAGCGACAGATGACCTGGTTCCGTGGCATGGAACGTCGCGGCTTTACAATACACTGGATAAACGGCACGCTCCCTTTGGAGGAGCGTGTGGAGAAGGTTCTAAGCCTTTTGGATTAGCTGTACTTAAGGATTTGTCCGGGACGTAGGACTGCGTTGCGCTTAATGTTGTTCAGGCGGCAAAGTCGGTCGACGCTGGTGCCGCACTTGCGTGCGATGGAAGAAAGCGTTTCGCCGGACTTAACTTTATGAACGCGTGTACGCGGTTTTGCCTTTATCTGCTGGATCTTCTTCTGTTGGAAGGCTTCGCTTTCAGCCTCCTTGGCAAGAAGAGCATTGGCAGCCTCTTCGCTCATTTCTTCTTCGCCGCCAACGACATTGTCTGTTGCTGCCAACATTGTGCCGCGACCGCTTGAGCGGAAGAGATAGAAGTCGCCCTTGACGTCCTGTGCTTCGAAGTCGAAGAGACGTTCGGGGTCAATGAACTGGCCGAGGAAGCGAGTCTCGAAGTGCAGATGCGAACCGGTGGAACGGCCTGTGCTGCCGCCGAGACCGATGACGTCGCCAGCCCTGACAATCTGATTGGGTTTGCAGAGATGGCGGCTCATGTGGCCGTAAACTGTCTCCAGTCCGTTGGGGTGACGGATTATGACGTAGTTGCCGTAGCCGTATCGTTCGAAGGCAACGACGCGCACTTTGCCAGAGAATGCTGCGCGGATGGTGTCACCCACAAAGACTTTGATGTCGGTACCATAGTGCTGACGGCGGAACGAGCGACGATAGCCGTAGTGGCTTGTCACCATGCGGCTGTCGCAAGGCATATGGAACTGACGGAGGTCGATTTTGTATTCAGATGGAAGTGCCACGCCGTATGAGCGTGTGTATTCGTTGTCCCAATTGGGATAGAGTGAAGCTGCCGGGGATTGCAGGTTTTCCATGGTCTCCTGTTCGCTGAGCCTTACAAGGGAGATGCTGTCGATGGTACGCATCTTTCGGTCGATGGGTGCGATGTCGGCAAGTCGGTCTTGGGCAAAGCTACACAGGGTGATGAATAATGAAAGGGTGGTGAGTATGTTTTTCATTTAGATAGTGTTTTCTGTTAATATGCATTAGGACAGATCCAGTGCGTAGAGTCGGTCCATGTTGAGATCGCCCAGATCGTAAAGTTCTTCGGGCTTGAAGAAACGTTTTAACTCGATGGCTGCGGACGTTGGCGAGTCAGACGCGTGCACGATGTTCTGCTGATTGCTCATGCAGTAGTCGCCGCGGATGGTTCCGGGTTCTGCCTTACGGCCATTGGTATAGCCTGTGATGAAACGAACCACTTCGATGGCGTCGGTTCCTTCGAGACACATGGCAACGACAGGTGTGCGCATCATGGATGCCTTGAGTGCGGGGAAGAATGGTTTGCCCACGAGGTGGGCGTAGTGTTCGTTGAGAATCTCGTCGTCGAGCCAGAGCATTTTCATGCCGACTATACGCAATCCTTTCTTCTCAAAGCGGCTGGTGACTTCGCCTATCAGGCCTCTCATCACAGTGCTCGGTTTGAGCAGCACCAGGGTTCTTTCCATTTCGTCGTGTTTCGTTTGGTAGCGTTTCGTCCTTTGTGGCAAGGGCGTTTTCTACGTTTCCAGCTGCAAAGGTACGACAAAAACGCCAGATTACCAAATACTTTTAGTATTTTTAACGACTTCGAACGCTTGTTGACATTTCCTGCATGGAATATGGGAGAAAAAATCCCCGCAGGCGGCGTTTTAATTTCCGCGTGCGGGGATTGCCATCGCCGCGTGCGGAAATTGCAATCCCCGCGTGCGGCGTTTGAAAGTGTCGTTTTTGTTATTTCAGGACGCCCTGTGCCTTGAGCAGTTTTGTGTGTGCTACCTGAAGCTGGCATTTAGCGTTGACATGGTCGGCTGATGCTTGCTGCCACATTGCCTGTGCGTCGAGCAATTGTGAGAGGGGCTCGAGTCCGGCGTCGTATTGCTGACGGGCGAGCCGCATGTTTTCTTCTGCCTGCTCCAGGCTTCGCTGTGTGATGCCGAGTTCTGTCTGCGCTTCGTCGAAGTTGTTGACAGCCTGAGCCAGTTCGAGCTGCATCTGCTCGGTGAGGTCCTGCTGTTCCGTCTGCGCAATCTGCTGGCGGGCTTTGGCAGAGCGGAGTTTGTAGGTGCGTTCGCCAAAGGTGATAAGGGGGACCTTGAGTGTTGCGCCGACGGCACCGGCACCTCTGTCGAGCAGTTTGCTTCCCGAAAGTTTGATGCCGTTGACGTAGGAATAGCCGGCAAACATCGCGAGCTGAGGCAGGTAGTCGCTGCGTGTGAGCTTCACTTGCTGCGATGCAATGTCTGTCTTTGCCTGGAGGATGGCGGACTCTGGACGGGCATCAATAGAAAGGCCGTCAGTCGGAATTGTTGCAGGAACAGCATCGGAGAATTGGTCGGCGTCAAGCTGCAAAGGTGTGTTCAGCGGCAGGCCGATAACGTGGCAGAGGTTCATCGTGCTCAGCCTTATGCCGTTTTCGGCACGCTGTATGGCAAGTTCAGCCTCGTTGAGTTTCACCTGTACCTTCATCTGGTCGTTGCGCGTCTTCAAGCCGTGACGCACGGCACTCTCCACGTTCTTCATCAACTCTTCGAGCAGTTGCTTGTAGGAGCGTGCGACGTCGGCTAGTTGTCGCGCACGTATCGCCTGCATATAGGCTTCGTCGGTGTTCAGGATGACCTGGCTTTCCGTCAGTCGTATGTTCTCTTCAGCCATCTCAGCACCTCGCGATGCCATGCGGTAAGCTGCCGTTATCTTGCCGCCCATATAGAGCGGTTGGGTAAGTGAGACACCGCCAAGGAAAATGTTGCCCACCTTGTAGTCCATTTTCGTTGAAGGGAAGTCGGCATACTGGTTCAGGATGTAGTTGCCGTCGGCTCCCATCGTGACATTTGGAACGTAGGTGCCTGTGGCCGGATTCAGCATGTAGATGGGCAAGTGTCCGCCAGCAATAGAGAAATCGCCTTTGGAGGTGGAGTAGAAGTCCGCGGCCATCAGGTTGATACGCGGATAGTAGTTTGTCTTATATGCCTTCGCGTCGTTCTGCGTTTGCTCGAGCGTCAACTTCGACTTGGCAATGTCCTTGTTGTGCTCCAGAGCGAGTTCGCGTGCCTGGCTCAGAGTGATGTCGCGTGCTGCTTCCTGTGCATCGACTTTGGCGAAAGGCATTGCCGCTGCGCACGCCAGCACAAGAAACACTTTGTTGATAAAGGTTTTCATATTTATTTTATCTTGAAGAACATAGCATATAGAATGGGAATAAAGATGAGCGTGATAAGCGTCCCGACAAACAAGCCGCCCATGATGGTGACGGCAAGGCTGCCGAACATGGCATCGGGAATGAGAGGTATCATGCCGAGGATTGTGGTGAGCGAAGCCATCATGACGGGGCGCAAACGGCTCTTAGAGCTGTTGACCAACGCGTCGCGTGGCTCAACGCCTTCGCTTATCTGCAAATTGATTTCGTCCATGAGCACGATGCCGTTCTTAATCATCATGCCTATAAGACCGAGCACGCCAACGATGGCAACGAAGCCAAAGGGCTTGCCCGTTATCAGCACGGCTGGTATCACACCCGCAAAGATGAGCGGAATGCAGCAGAAGATGATGGCAGGCTTCTTGTAGTCCTTGAAGAGCATGATGAGTATCATGATGATAAGGATGATAGCAAGGGGGAAGCCATTGAAGAGATACTTCATCGAGCGGTCGCTCGCCATCTTCTCGCCTTGCCATGAGAGGGAGTAACCCGCGGGCAGGTTAATCTTCTCAATCTGCTGCTCTATCGAGGCGCGAGCAGCTTCAGTGCCTACTCCCGGACAAGGCGAGCACTGCACGCGCTGTTGGCGCTGGCCGTTGTAGCGCATCACGACGGGCTCTTCCCACTTCAACTCGACAGCCTTCGCCACCTGCTTGAGCGGCGTGGTCTGCGTGAGCATCTCGATGAGGTTGTCTTTATCGATGGCTCCCGAGAATAACTTCTGCAAGGTGGAACGGTTGAGCAGGTTGTTGAAGTTGGGCATGATGCCGAACACCGGCACGTTGTCGATGCGATCCAAGTCGTTGCCCAGTGCGTCGGTACACTTCAGCACGATGCCTTCGTTGTGTATGCCGTCGTAGAACGTGGCGATGGGAATGCCGCTGGTGTAAGCAAGAATGGATGTCGCCACATCGCGGCGGCTGAGGCCTGTCGTGCGTGCAGACGGCTGGTCATAGTTGACGGAAAGCACCGGCACTTGCGGCTCCCAGTCAGACGTGGGCAGATAGACCTTGTCCGATGCAGCGATAACAGCCATTGCCGAGTCTGCAAGTCTGTGCAGCACCGAAGGGTCGGGACCGCTGAAGCATACTTCGATGGGGTATTTCTTGAACATCAGGTTGTAGCGCTTCAACTTGATGTAGGCATCCGGATAGCGCTTGCTCAGCTCCTCTTGAATGTCGTTGATGTTCTCTACCAATGCCTTGGGGCTTTCGAAGTCGATGATGAGCTCGCCGTACGAGAGCGAGGGCGTGGCAATGCTTCGCACGAGATTGTAGCGGCTGGGCGTGCCACCGATGGATGTCGTGATGTGCGTCACCTCCTTCCGCGTCTTCAGGTATTCGTTTATCTCTGCCAGATCCTGCGCCACCTGCGTGTGGTTGGTGCCTTCGGGCAACTTGTACTCCATGTAGAGTTGGTCGTATTCCATATCGGGGAAGAAGGCTTGGTTCAGGAACCTGTAGCTCCATACGCTGAGCAGCACCAGGGCAACTGCCATTCCTATCATGACGATGCGGAAGCGAAGCCCGAAGTTCATTATCTTCTCGAGCACGGTATAGCTCCAACCCTTGTAAGGTTCGTCGTTGCCGCTGTCGCCATTGCCGTTGTCGCTCTTCTTCGGTGCCTTAAGCATACGGTCGGCCATGACAGGGACGTGTACGAGGGCAAGAATCCAGGACAGCATGAGCGACACCGCAATGACGATGAAGAGGTCGCGCACATAGACGCCTGCTGTGTCGGGGCTGAGGAAGATTGGCCAGAAGGCAAGGATGGCGATGAGTGTGGCGCCGAGCAAAGGCATCGCGGTGCGTCGCCCGATGGCGGTCAGTGCTTCTTCTCGTGGCTTTCCTTGCTTCAGGTCAACAAGTATACCGTCGACGATAACGATGGCGTTATCGACAAGCATACCCATCGCAAGGATGAAGGCTGCAAGGCTTACGCGCTGAAGCGTCCCATCGAAACCATTGAGAACAAGCAATGAGCCTAATACAATTGTAAGAAGGCTGAGGCCGATGATGAGACCGGACTTGAAGCCCATCGTGAAGATGAGCACGACGACGACGATCAGCACTGACTCGAGGAGATTGACGAGGAACGTATTGAGGGCTGTTTCGACGCGTTCCGGCTGATTGAAGACTTTCTCGAACTTTACGCCCAAAGGCATTGTCTTGCTTAGCTCGTTGATAGTCTTTTTCACCTGCTTGCCAACCTTTATGATGTCCTTGTCTGCCACGCCGGCAATCGAGATGCCGAGTGCACGTTGCCCATCGCGTTTCATTTCGTTGCGCGTCGGGTCGGCATAGCCTTTATAGACCTTTGCTACGTCGCTGATACGCAGTTGTTCGTCGTCATGTCCTTGGATAATCATGTTGGCGATGTCTTCGACTTGCTTGAAGCGGTCGTCGACGGTAACGCGGACACGGTGCGTTCCGTTGTCGTAGTAGCCAGAGTAGGTTGTGCTGTTTTGGTTGTTGAGCGTTTGGATGACTTCAATCGGCATCACTCCGAGGTTAGCCATCTTGTCCTGACGCATCTCGATGTAAATGCATTCCTGCCTTTGTCCGTATATTTCGACTCTTGATACGCCTTCGATGTCGGCCACATTGCGTTTTACGAGTTCTGCGTAGTCGGACATCTCTTGGTCCGTGAGGCCGTCGGCAGTGAGGGCGTAGAACATGCCATACACGTCACCGAAGTCATCGCGTACTTGTGGTGTTGACGCTGTGCTCGGGAGCGACGATGCAGCATTGCTTACTTTGCGACGCAGTATGTCCCAAAGTTGCTCCACGTCTGCGTCCTTCACTGTTGTCTCCAGCTCAACGGTGATGAGGCTGAGGTCATTCATCGACTGGCTCTGTACGTTGTCGATGCCAGACATCTCGCGGATGGCTTTTTCGAGCTTGTCGGTCACCTCAAGTTCCACCTCGTGGGCTGACGCTCCGGGATAGACGGTGATGACCATCGCCTGCTTTACCTTGATGGCGGGGTCTTCAAGCTTTGGCATGATGCTGTAACTGACGATGCCTCCCACCACCAGTATTGCGACGAAGAAAGAGACGAGTTTGCGGTTGCTCAGTCCCCAACGGGAAAAGTCAAGTTCCATATTATAAGAGTCCTCCCACGTTTGCTTTAGACGTCGTCTCCAATTCTTTTACCTTTTGTCCGTCGCTGAGGTAGCGTACGCCAGCACAGACCACCGTTTCCTGTGGCTTCAAGCCCTCCAGCACCTGTATGTTGCCGTCCAAGTCGATGCGGCCAACTTCAACCACGCGACGCTTAACGGTGCCGGTGCTTTTGTCGAGCACGAAGACCGCCGTTTGCTCGTTTCTTCTGTCGATGGCGGTAGTGGGAACAGTGACGCCGTCCACTTCGTTTGGTGCGTTGTACGTGACATACACCATTGTGGACATGCCTGGTGTTATCTTGCTGTGGTCGTAGTCGCCTTTGATGCGGAGCCGCGCTGCATAGAGCTGTGTTGCGTTTGCTTCTTTGCTGACGCGTACTATTTCGAGCGGGTAAACGATGCCGGGTGTGACGTCGAAGGAGCATGTGGCGCTGAGCAGGTCGCTCTGGCGTGCGTGGTCGATCGCAGGCACGAAGACTTCGATCTCCACGTCGCCGGCATTGAACATCGAGACGACAGGCATTCCGGCACTTACCGTCTCGCCCGATTCGTGCATCTTGGCTTGAATGTAGCCGCTGATGGGCGCGTAGAGTCGTGTGTCGGCGAGTTGGTTCTTGTGGTGTGCCAGCTTTTCTGTGATTTGTTGCAAGCCGTAGCGTGCACGGTCGTAGTTCGAAGCAGTTGTGCCGTTCTCTTCATAGAGCGCGATGACTCTTTCGGCATCTGCTTTGATTTGCTCGTACTCTGCCTGTGTTGCAGAGAGCTGGACCTTGTAGTCGCGTGGATCCATTTGCGCGATGAGCTGGCCTTTGCGGACGAACTGCCCTTCCTTTACATAAATGCGTTGGATGGGTCCGCTCACGCGAAAGGCGACGTTGACCTCTTCCGAGCTTTTCGTCCTGCCCGGATAGTTCAGTTCTGCTGCATCGCTTATGCGCTCTGCCTGTGCGGTTTTGACATACTTTATCTCTTCTTCCGTTACTTTCTGGGATTTGCCACACGAGGCGAGCAGCAGGCATTGGATAGCCAACGCCGCCAGCATAATCCCTGGAAACCGTTTCTTCATAATAGATATAACGTTTGGGGTTGATAGTGATTTATTCCCACTCTATGGTCGAGGGCGGCTTTGACGAGATGTCGTAGCAAACGCGGTTGACGCCTTTAACTTTGTTGATGATGTCGTTCGACACCTTCGCCATGAAGTCGTAGGGCAGGTGAGCCCAGTCGGCAGTCATTGCGTCGGTGCTGGTCACGGCTCGCAGTGCGACGGGATTTTCGTAGGTGCGTTCGTCGCCCATCACGCCGACACTTCTGACGTCGGAGAGCAGGATGGCTCCAGCTTGCCAGATTTGGTCGTAAAGTCCCCAGTCGCGGAGTCCCTGGATGAAGATGTCGTCGGCTTCCTGCAGGATGCGAACCTTTTCGGGCGTGATGGCGCCGAGGATGCGGACGGCGAGCCCGGGCCCCGGGAACGGATGGCGGCCGATGAGATGCTCGGGAATGCCGAGCTGACGGCCCACGCGCCGCACTTCGTCCTTGAAGAGCCACTTCAGCGGTTCGCACAGCGAGAGGTGCATCTCCTCGGGCAGTCCGCCAACGTTATGATGGCTCTTGATGACCTTTCCCGTGATGTTGAGGCTCTCGATGCGGTCGGGATAGATGGTTCCCTGAGCGAGCCATTTCGCGTCGGTTATCTTTTTTGCTTCGGCGTTGAAGACTTCGATGAAGTCTCTGCCGATAATCTTGCGCTTCTGTTCGGGCTCCGTGACGCCTTCCAGGTCGGCGAAGAAACGTGCGCTGGCATTTACGCCGATGACATTCAGGCCAAGGCATTCATAGTCCTTCATCACGTTCTGGAACTCGTTTTTGCGCAGCATGCCGTGGTCCACGAAGATGCACGTCAGGCGGTGGCCGATGGCTCGGTTGAGCAGTACGGCTGCCACGCTACTGTCCACGCCTCCCGAGAGTCCGAGGATGACGCGGTCGTCGCCTATCTGTGCCTTCAGTTCGGCAACGGTTGTCTCGACGAAATTCGCTGCAGACCAGTCTTGACGGCTGCCGCAGATGTCAACCACAAAGTTTTTCAGCAACTGCGTTCCCTGCAAGGTGTGGAACACTTCCGGGTGGAACTGCACGCCCCAGATGTCTTCGCTGTCGGCGGCATACGCGGCGAACTTCACCTTTTCTGTGCTCGCGATGGCGTGGAAGCCTTCGGGTAGCGCTGTAATCGTATCTCCGTGACTCATCCAGACTTGGCTGTTCTCGTCGAAGCCTTTGAAGAGTGGGTCGTTGAAATTGATGGTAGAGAGGTTTGCCCGGCCGTACTCGCGGCTTCCTGCGGGCTCCACTTTTCCGCCGAGCGTGTGGCTTATGAACTGTGCTCCGTAGCAGATGCCGAGGATAGGCATACGTCCGCGGAACTGACTCAGGTCAACGCGGAAGGCTTCGGGGTCATAGACGCTGTAGGGACTGCCAGCCAAGATGACGCCGATTACGTCGGGGTCGGCGACAGGGAACTTGTTGTAGGGCAGTATCTCGCAGAAGGTATCGAGCTCGCGCAAGCGGCGTGCAATAAGCTGTGTCGTTTGCGAGCCGAAGTCCAGAATGATAATTTTCTGTTGCTGCATCGTTCTAAAAGGATACATTGATGAATTCGCGTGCAAAGGTACGAAAAAAACTTCAAATTACATAATTTGTGGTTCAGAGTTTTTGTTTTTCGTGAGCAAAAAGGCCAAACAGAGAAGTTGTCAATATGTCAGCGAAATTGCGTTTTTGCTTACACTTGCATTTTAGACAAAAGGCTCAGAATCGCTCGAAATGCTCTCGGACGATGTTTTGGCCATTTTCCTGGAAAAGCGCGCTTAAAACGAGCGAATTTCGTAACAGCCTGATTTACAGCGGGCAATTTTCGCCTATAAACTTTGTATTGTGGACTGCGAACTGTCATTTTGCAAAGTGCGCTTATCAAAATTGCCCATTTCATCGCAAAATTGCACATTTTTTTGCATGCGAAGTCTCCCAATTTCCGCAGGCGGAAAAATCAAACGCCGCACGCGGAAATTGTAATCGTCGCATGCGGCGTTTGAAATCCGCGCCTGCGAAGTTGCCAATTTCAGGGTTTTGAGAGCCCTTTTTCGACACTTTGCGGAGTGTGCAAAAACATCGAAAAGAAAGCAGAAAGGCGGTTTTGGTTTGCAATCTGTCAAATTGCATAACACCTCCTCCCTGCGCTGAAGTATGTTTTTTTTTCTCTTCAAGAGAATTTTTTTCAACATAGCGTTTCCATTTTCAATAAAAAAATGTATTTTTGCAGTACGTAAAACTAATGAAAAAGCGAAACAAAAACTCCTAACTAACTATTCAGATTTTACTATGAAAAAAGGATTACTTTCGAAGCTCCTGCTCGCGCTGATATGCCTTGCAGGAGGAAGTATGACAGCGTTGGCGCAGACGCCAGAGCCTTCTGCAAAGTGGACCTTCGACGACACTGCTGACCTGATGGCTGTCCAAACGGGAGCTTTCCAAATGACTCCCATCAGCGTGCCCATCAGCGGCGGCGGTGTTGTGGCTAGCACTCTTGGCGGTGTAGGCATTTCCTCAGTTTCTGGACCGAGCGACGACAGCAAGGCCATCTATGTGCCTCAGGGCGCTGGCCTGAAGATAGCGCGTCCTGAAGGCTCGGAGGCTACGCAGTCCTACACACTTATGATGGACATCATGTTGCCCGACGCTACGAACTGGAATTCTTTGCTCCAGACGGAAGAAGCCAACACCACCGACGGTGACCTCTTCACCCATAACAGTCAGATTGGCATCGCCTCCATAGGCGGCTACTTCGGCAACATTAAGGCAAACAAGTGGTATCGCATTGTGCTCTCTTACAGGAACGGCAAGAACATCCTCTACGTGGACGGCGAGAAGCTCGTTGAAGCCAATCCCGACAACAGCGACCGCTTCAAGATTCAGCCCTTCGGACTCTATCTTTTCTGCGACGAGAGCAACGATATGACCGATAACTACGTGGCTGAAGTGGCATTCTGGGACACACCGCTCACCGATGAGCAGGTTGCCGAGCTCGGTCAGGCTGCTCCTCCCGTGGAGAGCGAACTCGTTGAAATCGCTTCAGCTGATGACTTCCACGCCTTCGCACAGCTCGTCGAGAGCGGTGCTGCAGTGGACGGTGTGCTGACCGCCGACATCGACCTTAGCACAAGCGACTATCCCGACCAGATGATTGGCACGGACGCCTTCCCGTTCATGGGCAAGTTCGACGGTCAGGGACACACCATTACCTACCACTACGAGAACATAACTGCTAAGTGGCGTGGCCTCTTCCGCGCTATCGACGGCGCAACGATCAGCAATCTCCGCGTCGAGGGCAGCGCCGTTTCGACCAACATTCACTATGGCGCACTCATCGGCGTGGCTTACGGCAAAGTCCTCGTCGAGAATGTTGTGACGAATGTTGATATCACTGGTATGTCCTCAACAGGTGTACAGGGCGACGCAGGTATGTTGGGCGCCAACTATGCCGACATCACCTTCAACAATTGCGCTGTGCTCGGTCCCTTGGGCTATCCGGGCAGCTCCATGTACAGCCCCTACTCGGGATGGTCAAACGGCAGCAGCCATACGACGCTCAACAACTGCTACGCAGCATGCGAGTTCAAGGAAGGTACAGGCATCGACGGCAACAGTGCCACACTCTCCCATGCCGGAGGCCCCTGCGAGTTCAACAACTGCTACTATCTCAACTACATCCATAAGGCACAGGGCACGCAGATAACCGAAGAGCAGATTGCCAGCGGTGCGCTTTGCTACAAGCTCAATGGCGACCAGGCAAACATTGTTTGGACGCAGGACCTCAGCGTTGACGGTTTCCCAATGCCCGACCCGAACGGCCCGCGCGTTTACGGCTCCGGCACCCTGCGCTGCGACGGTGAAGAGCTTGAAGACAATCCTCTTACGTACAGCAACACAGAAAGCTATCCCGTCATTCCCGACCATCAGTTCGGCATGGACGGCATCTGCACAGTCTGCGGCATGACCGACCCGAACGCAGTAAGCCAGGACGCTGAAGGCTACTATCTTATCGGCAATCCCGAGCAGATGTACTGGCTCTACCTGAAGATTCAGGAAAGCACAGCAGAGCTGAAAGTTCGCCTCACCGACGATATCGACATGGCAAGCAGTGACTTCCCAGACCTCATGCTCGGTACGGAAACCAGACCGTTCACTGGCATCTTCGACGGCGGACACTACACCATTAACTACAACTATGAGCTTGTCGCCGACAAGTGGCGCGGCCTTTTCGCCTTCGCCAAGAACGCTACAATTAAGAACCTCTACGTAGAAGGTAGCGCATACGTGACGAACATCCACTACGGCGCTCTCATCGGAAAAGGCGACGGCACAATACTGGTGGAGAACGTTGTCACAAATGTTGACATCACCGGCGCAAGAGAGAATGTAACGGGCGACGCAGGCATGATTGGTGCCAACGATGCTTACATTACATTCAACAATTGTGCTACCCTTGGCAAGATGGGTTATCCCGGCAGCTCGATGTATAGCCCCTTCTCCGGTTGGTCGAATGGCAGCTCTACCACGACGCTGAACAACTGCTTCACCATCTGTGAGTTCACAGAGGGAACCATCATCAATGGCAACAGCGGCACCATGACACACGGCGGCGGCACGAACACATTCAACAACTGCTACTACCTCAACTTCATCAATAAGATTCAGGGCACGCAGATAACGGAAGAAGAACTGGCAAGCGGCGAACTCTGCTTCAAACTTAACGGCGACCAAAGCAACATCGCTTGGTATCAGACCCTCGGCGAGGACGACCTGCCTGTGCCCGACGACAGCCACCTCAGAGTATATGGCGCAGGAAGCATCTTCATGAACGTCACTGACGAAGCAAGCTTCAAGGAATTCGTTGCTGCCGTTATCGACGATGAGACAGAGCGTCTCGAAGGAATGAAGGTTCAGAAGAGCCTCGTGGATTCTTATCTCGAAGAACTCGAAGGCCTGAAGGAGGCAGCCGACATCGACGCCTTCATCGCCGGCTACAATGAGCTCGAAGGACAGCGTCAAGTCATCCAGAGCTGTGCCGACGCCTATGCCGCATATATTGCTAAGGTTGAAGAGACAAAGGCTTACCTCGAAGCTAATCCCGAGCTGAACAACGAGAAAGTTGACTTCCTGAAGTCTTACCTTGAAGAACTCGAAGAACCGGGTAGTGACTATCTCTACGGCTCAGCTGTCTATATCCTTGACAACTGCCTGCTCAGCGAAGAGGAAATCATCGCCGAGACAGCACGCATCGACGAGATGCTGACAGAGGCCATCACTTATACCCCGGCTCCAGGTACCGACGTCTCCTTGCTCTTCACCAACATCGACCTGAGCGACCACTTCAACGGCTGGGAGGGACAGGTTCCCACAGGCTGGGGCGGCTCAGAGACAAGTCCGCTGTATGCTGCTGAGTGTCTCGCTGCAACAATGGACATGTATCAGACAGTCACAAATCTGCCGAACGGTATCTATGAACTCCGGATAAACGGTGCCTTCCGTCCGACGCCTTATAACGACTTCTACAACGTCAACTATGCCGCTACGCTCTATGCTAACAGCATACACAACTTCTTCCAGGCCAACATCGAAGACATGATTTCCGTAGATGATGCTATTGATGGCGAGAACTGCAACATCAATGGTCCCATCGCAGACTTCCCGATAATGGATGAGGACGAAAACGTCATCGGCTATACCATGCAGGGTATCGTTAGCTGCTGCAATGCCTTCCAGGCAGACCGCTATCCCAACTACGTGCTTTGCAACGTGACAGACGGTCAGCTCACCATCGGCGTCCGTCAGCCCGGCACAAGCCTCTCTCGCGACTGGCTCGGCTTCGGCAACATCAAGGTTTACTATTATGGAGAGTTGGACGAAGCAGGCGAAAGCCTCGACCGCGTACTGGAATCACAATCGGCTCGTGCAAGGACTATTCTCGAAGTCTATGAGCGTACCATCGACATCAACGACGACTACGCCATTTACCCCAACTACAGCCAAGCACTCAAGGATGAACTTGCACGGACGCTCGAAGCTGTAGAGGAGACAACGGAACCTGCCGCTAAGTATGCCCTCATCGAGAAGTTCTCAGAGCTCTTCCTGAAGATTTATGAAACCAAGCAGGCTTACATACACCTCATGGATATGGCTGAAGAAGTGAGCAGCCTCGAGGAAGGCCTTGCAGAAATCCTCTCCGAGGACGAGTTCAACACGATGGAAGACCTCTGGTCTATGCTTACTGGCGGATACGTTGACGGTTCGATGTCTGCAGAAGAGATATATGCCATCAACCTTGATGACTATATCGACTTCCTTCCCGAAAAAGACGAGGAAGGCAACTATCTTCTTACTAACTTGAAAGACTTCACTTTATTCACAGGAATGGTCAATGGCGGCTATACACAAATCAATGCAAAACTGCTCGCAGACATCAACTTGTCTGTAAACGAAGACCAGACTGAAAGCGAGAATCCCAACCTTATGATTGGCGTTGAAGATAGCCCATTCCGCGGCACGTTCGACGGACAGGGACACACCATCACCTACAGTTACGACCTGGTTAACAATTACGGCGGTCTCTTCAGTTACATCAACAATGCAACCATCAAGAACCTTCGCGTAGAAGGCGATGTCATCACGAGAGGCATCCACTTCGGTGCACTCATTGGATATGGCGATGGTACGATGCACATAGAGAACGTCATTACAGATGTTGACATCACAGGTGAGCACTCTGGCGTGACTGGCAATGGCGGCATGATTGGCGCCCTTTACGGCAACATCACGTTCACCAACTGCGCAACGCTCGGTACGATGGGCTATCCTGGCAGTTCGATGTACTGCGGCTTCGTAGCGTTCGCAACGAGTGGCGTGTCCTCTACGCTCAACAACTGCTACACTGCTTGCACGTTGACCGAAGGCACCGGAACAGATTACTGCTTCACCTTCTGCCGTGGCACGTGTCGGCTCAACAACTGCTACTACCTCAACGCCATCGGCGATACACAGGGCACGCAGATGACCCTCACTCAGTTCCAAAGTGGCGAGGTTTGCTATAAGCTCAATGCTCCGCAGCAGGAACTCGTATGGTATCAGACCATCAATACCGACGACTACCCCGTGCTCTCTCCTGATTGCGAGCAGGTGTTCTTCAACGCGGAAGAAGGCTATTACTATAACCTCATTAACGGTGTGCCCGTCGGCATTAATGAAATCAGTGCTGACGTCAACGTTAACACGAATTTCGGCGAAGGCATTTATAATCTCGCAGGCCAGCGTCTCTCGAAGATGCAGAAGGGCATCAACATTGTTAACAAAAAGAAAGTTCTTGTTAAGTAATGAGACACATATCTTTAGCAATCATCCTCTGCGCCATAGCATCTGTAGCTATGGCGCAGAGTTTCACGGTCTATGAAAAAGACAAAGACCGTGCTTACAACGTCGAGGATGTTGATAGCATTGTGTTCAGCACAGAGCCTGCTGCACCTGCTATCGCTGAACCCCGAACCATCAAAGGACGCTGGTGTTCGCTGGGTACGTCTATTTCATGGCTCAACGAGAACACTGCCTCGTATCCCCTTACCAAAGGCTACCAGACACGTGTCATGGAGAAACTCGCCTTTACGAATTTCAGCAATAAGGCTGTTAATGGTGGTGTCCTCTCGTCGGCCATTTCGCAGGTCGCCCTCGCCGACTACTATACCATAGAGCATGGCATCAATGACTGGGGACACTCCACGCCTGTCGGCACCATCGACGACTACATCAACAACACGAAGAACGGCACCTTTGCCGCCATTTACAGGCAGCTCATTGACCGCATTTTCTCGCGTAACAAGAAGGCGCGCGTTATCCTTTGTACCCCTCGCAAGGCTTATGGCTTCAACGGCTATCTGCCCGACCACTGGTACGACCCCAAGGAGGGCATCTACCTCGAGGAGTACGCCAATATCATCCGTCAAATAGCAGCCTACGAGTCGTTCCCCGTGGCCGACTTCTTCGCCGAATGCGGCGGCCAGCGCCAGCTCGACAGCTGGAGCTACGACACCGCCCTGCACCCCAACGACGACGGCATGCAGATAATGGCCAACGTCCTGATACAAGCCTTCGAGAAGATACTGACAGAGGAATAAGCAAATGAAAGAAGGCAGGTTCTTCATAGAGAATGTTACTATTGTCAATGAGGGCGAGCGCTATCAAGCGTCCGTCCTTATTGAAGATGGGAGGATAGCGGAGATATGTACGAAGGAAGAGGGACGATGTAAGAAGGAAGAGAAGAAGGAGTCCCTCCTCTTGTTGCCTGGCGTCATTGACGGTCACGTTCACATGCGAGAGCCTGGTTTGACGCATAAGGCTACGATGGAGAGCGAGACGAGGGCTGCTGCCAGAGGCGGTGTGACAACGGTTCTCGATATGCCAAACGTCGTGCCGCAAACGACTTCGCTTCAGCTCTTGCAGGAACGTTATGCTCTTGCCGAGTCTCGATGCCATGTTAACTACGGCTTTTATCTTGGGGCTACAAGCGACAACATCGAAGAGATTAAGCATCTTGACCCTGCATCGTGTCCTGGCGTGAAACTCTTCATGGGCAGTAGCACTGGCGGCATGCTTGTTGATAAAGAGGAGCAGATTCGGCAGATTTTCCGTTCTTCGCCGACGCTTATTATGACGCATTGTGAAGACACCGCACGCATCAATGCCAATATGGCAGAGGTCAAGAGGCAGTATGGCGATGATCCAGATGTGCGCTTTCATCCCGTAATTCGCGACCACGAAGCCTGCTATCAAAGCACGGCCCTTGCCGTTCGTCTTGCAAGGAAGGCGGGTGCACGGCTACATGTGGCTCACATCACGACAGCAAAAGAGTTGGAGCTCTTCTCTCCAAACGACGAGCGCATCACTGCAGAAGCCTGTGTGCCGCACCTTCTCTTTACAGATGAAGACTACCAAACGCTCGGCACGCGCATCAAGTGCAATCCCGCCATCAAGACTAAAGCCGATAGAGATGCTTTGCGAAAAGCTCTTACAAATGGCCGCATCCGTACTGTTGCCACAGACCATGCGCCCCATCTTCTTTCTGAAAAGGAGGGTGGCTGCCTCAAAGCCATGAGCGGAATGCCGATGGTGCAGTTCTCCTTGCCAGCCATGCTTGGCTTGGTGGAAGAAGGCGTGCTGAGCCTTGAACGGCTTGTCGAGCTTATGTGCCACAATCCTGCTCGCTTATATAATATAAAGGAAAGGGGCTTCATTCGTGAGGGGTACTGGGCAGACTTTACATTGGTGCGCCGAAAGCCGTGGACAGTAACGAAGGATTGCATTGAAAGCCGTTGCGGTTGGAGTCCTTTGGAGGGACGCACGTTTGATTGGCAAGTCGAGAAGACATGGGTCAACGGCTGTCTTGTTTGGGACGGCACATCTGTCTCGTTACAACCCAACGGCAAAAGAGTCATGTTTTAAACCTTTTTGCGTCGCCGCTGTCTATTAAATTGTAAATCGTCAAATTGTGAAATTGTGAAATTAAAGCGTCTTTCTTTCCTTCTTATACTCTGCCTTTGTTCTCTTATGGCAGCAGCACAGAAAGTAACCGTAAGCGGAGTTGTGATGGATGGCTCATTGAGCGAGCCGATGCCAGGTGCGTCAGTTGTCTTGCTTCAACCCAAAGACAGCGTGCAGGCAGCTGGTGTTTCGACCGACCTCGAAGGTAAGTTCAAGCTCCCAGCTGTCAAGGCTGGCAATTACATTCTGCGCATCAGCTTCATCGGCTTCCAAAGCTATTATCGCAACATCACGCTGTCGAAAGGCAACAAGAGCATCAATCTCGGTGAAATCACCCTTCAGGAGGACAGCAAGATACTGAAAGAGGCAGAGGTGACAGCCAAACTTGCCCAGGTCGAAATGAGTGCCGACACATTCATCTTCAATGCAGAGGCGTTCCGTCTGCCCGAAGGTTCTGCCCTCGAAGACCTCGTCAAGAAATTGCCCGGAGCAGAAATTGACGACGCCGGCAACATCAAGATAAACGGCAAGAGCGTCTCCAAGATAATGGTCGACGGCAAGGAATACTTCCAGAACGACACGAAGATGGCGATGAAGAACCTGCCGTCGAAGCTCATCAAGAAACTTAAGTCGTATGACAAGAAGAGCGACTACAGCCGCATCACAGGCATCGACGATGGCGAAGAAGAGACAGTGCTCGACCTCTCTGTCAAGAAAGGCATGAAGGACGGTTGGGTAGGCAACATCGATGGCGCTTACGGAACCGAAGACCGTTATTCGGCGAAGTTCAACGTGAACCGTTTCATGGACAACAAGTTCTTGTCCGTCATCGGCAGTCGCAATAACGTCAATGACTTCGGTGGACGTTGGGGAGGCGGCGGCAACGGCATCACAACCAGCACGATGGGTGGCGTTACCTTTGCCTGGGAGAATGGCAAGCCCGAATATACGGCAGGCCTGCTGAAGATGGGCGGCAACGTCCGCTATGGCAGCAGCGACAGCAAATCTGAGTCAAGGACGAACAGCGAGATGTTCTTGCCAACAGGTGCAAGCCAATTCTCGAATTCCAAGAGTCACGGCACAAACTGGAACCAGAACATCAACGCCAACTTCCGTCTTGAGTGGTTCCCCGACAG
>Ga0310697_10001363_pt1 | contig 28918 bp, 18 predicted proteins | sample 172DNAGHGlowgp2_FD_203883 | JGI IMG/M metagenome (GOLD analysis project Ga0310697, IMG submission 203883) | Sheep rumen microbial communities from Palmerston North, Manawatu-Wanganui, New Zealand - 1728 DNA GHGlow gp2 (v2) (version 2) | ecosystem: Host-associated > Mammals > Digestive system >... | reverse complement strand
CGTTGGATTCAAAATATTATGAAAACGCTGAGGATCTTACTACCTATAATGCTTGGAACCCAGAACTCAATATCTACGAGCCTCAAAATGTATGCATCGACATGATTGACGTCTATGTGAACTGTGAGATCCTGTTCCGTATAGGCGACCAACTTTACGACGAGATTAATGAACAAACTGAGCTGCCCCTTGTAGAAGTCGAGGAGGAGGCTCTTATTGGAGCTTAGACATTATGAAACTGCTTAAGAAACTCTATTCCATTCACAGCAAGAGTGGAAAGGAACAGAAGATGATCAAATTTCTGCTCTGGTGGATTAAGACCAATATCCCAGGAGCAAAAATTGATATTGACCGAGAAATTGGAAACATCTACGTTACTAAAGGCGTTTCCGATACCTACCCCTGCATCGTGAGCCATATCGACCAGGTGCAGACGATTCATTCACGAGATTTTCAAGCAATAGAGACCAAGGACATCATTTTCGGCTATAGTCCCAAGAATAAAAGACTTGAAGGATTAGGAGCTGATGACAAGAACGGTGTCTGGATTTGTCTGAAGTGTCTGATGAAGTACGAGAACATTAAAGTTGCATTTTTTACTGGAGAAGAAGTCGGATGTATTGGTAGTAGCAAAGCCAATATGGATTTCTTCAAAGACGTGAGATTTGTGATTCAGTGTGATAGACGAGGAAGCAATGACCTTATCGCCAGCATTTGTAGCACTGAAATAGCTTCAAAAGAGTTTATCGAAGCTACCGGACATGAGCAATTCGGTTATCACTTGGAAGAAGGCATGATGACCGATGTGCTTACCCTTAAGGAGAATGGTCTTGGTGTTAGTGCCGTGAATATGAGTTGTGGTTATTACGATCCCCACTCAGACCACGAATTCACCATCAAGAAAGACCTGATCAACTGCCTTAATTTCGTCGAGCATATCATAGAGAACTGTACCGAAGTATATCCCCATCAATACGACTATCAGATGGGTGGCTACTTCGATGACTGTTACTATGATTTCTTCTATGACGAACTATATGAGCTCCTTCAAATGTATCCCGACCTTACATTGGGGGAAGTAGAAGGGGCATTTCAACAACATATTCCCAGACTGGATCACGAGGAATTGAAAAGGACCTATTCAATGGTAAAGGACGATCTCGATTTTTGGAGAAAGGAGGAAGAATATTATGCAAGACATTATTGATAACACCCAATTACCAAAAGAGTTGCTGGAGAAACGGTGTGTGGATTTGACAGGCGAGGATATTTATCAAATCGTCACTGCAGCTATCAATTCTACAAACACACCAATGAATGAGCCGCAGAAACCAGTTAGGCTGCTACGTGGATATAAAGAACTTGCAGAATTTCTACATTGTTCCAGACCAACTGCATGTAGAATTGTTGCAAGAAAGGATATCCATGCTCCGGCCATAATAAGGTCAGGTAAGACAATATTATTCAACACCGACCTTGTTCTTGAGCAATTATCAGAACTTAAGAACATAAGGTTTATAAATCTAAAAAAACAATGGCAAAGACAAAGAAAATGACGATCAAGTATTGGAATTCGCTTAGCGATGGGGCCAAAAAGAGAGCCTTAACCTACGTATTTCCTCTTCACAAAGCAATCGTTGAGATGCTGATGAACGAGAAACCCGACCTAAAAAGCGAATGGTGGCAGATGGTTTTCAAGAAAATTCGGATCCCTGCCCTTGGAAGCAATTACAAGACCGTAGTTAACAACACTTACTTAAACTGAACGACTATGATTTTTACAGAAGAAGACCGACTGAGAGAATTACGACTGGCTCAAAAGGATATCTACAATGCCGGTAATGATCTCGTAAGTGCCGGATTAAGACTCCAAGGCACGAAGTATGAAAAGAGCTATGATCGGTTGTATAAGGCACTCAATGCTCTCAACCGAAGGCTCATCAGTGAAATCAACAAAAACAAGAGAAAGTGATTTATCACAGAAACGAAAAAATGAGAGAAAGTGGGATTTTCCAGGCGATTTTGGAGGGTCCCACTATTCTTGAACAATACTAAACGTTCGTTTAATAAATTTCAAACAATGGATAATAATGCATATGTGGCTTATCTCAGAGTCTCGACACAACGGCAAGGTGTGTCAGGATTGGGATTACAAGCACAACAAGAAATTATCAGAAACTATCTTAGCGGAGAAGAACCAATAGCTGAATTCGTGGAAATTGAGAGCGGACGAAAAACACAGCGTCCCAAACTACACGAAGCATTGGAACTCTGCAAGAAGATGAAGGCAACGTTAATTGTAGCGAAGATGGATCGACTATCAAGAAACGTGACCTTTACGAGCCAGCTTTTGGATTCGGGCATAGAAATCGTATTCTGTGACTTCCCAAGAGCAAATAGACTGGTATTGACTATCATCGCAGCCATAAGTGAATATGAAGCTGGATTGATCCGTCAGCGTACCAGAGCAGCCCTACAAGTGAAAAAGGAACAAGGGTGTCAACTTGGTAAACCTGAGAACTTGACGGGCAATATGGAGAAAGCTATCTCTAACAGCCGGCAGACGAACCAGGAGAAAGCAGCTAACAATCCTCACAATAAACGAGCGGTTGCAATGCTGAAGATCCTTGTAAGAGAGACCAATAACCTGAGCGAGATGGCTAGAATATTAAACAACGAAGGATTCACGACCAGCAGAGGTGGAAAATTCACCGCCAAGCAGGTCTCAATCCTCATAAACCGATATCAATTGAGATGAAAAATAGTGAACGACTTTTTGTCGTTCACTGTTTTTTCGTGATTTCTCTATTGAATAAAAACGCAACGTGTTTATATAATTGATAATCATAATTATGGGGGGCGCATTTGTTTATAATCAGACTTATTAGTAATTTTGCAAAAATAACATATAGAAATAATAGAAGACAATGGAAACAAAATCGATAGTAATATTGGGTAATGGGTTTGATGTCGCACTTGGCATTCCAACCCGTTATAAACAGTTCTACGATAGTAGTAAAGACTTGCGTAAATTTGCCCAAAAAGGTAATTCTCTATGCCAGCATATATTAAGTCATTATAATTCTGATTCCTGTATGTGGAGTGATCTCGAAGAAGGGCTTTACAAATATTCTCAAGACATAACTCAAAAGCATGGCGAGAATAATGCTGAACAAACGAGGATATTTGAAAATGAATTCAACGAATTAAGATCCGCATTGTTTGAATATCTAGAATCTGTAGCAGGGACGCAAGTTTCTATGAATGAACAAGCTCCTGTAATGGGATTAAATATAGAATGGAGCAAGCTTAATCCACAATATTTCACATTCAACTACTCTATTAATACTGCTGTTACGGCAAGTAGAAATAATCAATATAATATTTTCAATGACGATGACTCTATTAATGAAAAACGTTTTTTTTATCAGCATGGTTCTATTTTTGATACAAAGACAGGTAAAAATCATGATCCTAGTGAAATAGTTGTTGGTATAGATAGTCAGGCCCAAAAAGTTGAAAAAGCACATTCTTTTTTATATAAAGAAAAACAACATTTGCATAATTTGGAAAAAACTTTCGATTATTTAAAAAAAGCACAATTCTATATAATTTATGGTTGTTCTATGGGGGATTCAGATGCAGTGTATTTTAGAGCCATTTTCAATGCCGAACAAAGAGGAAAAGTATTTCTTATTTATGGCTATGGAGAGGCCGCCATTAGTTCTATTAAATCAAATATTCAGCGAATATGCGAGATTACAATAGATCAACTATCTTATAATAATCAAGTTGTATTTCTGGATGTAACAAAAATAGAAGAAACCCGCGATAAAACTCAAAGATTAATTAATTCATATGTAAGTACAGTAAATTGATTAAAAAAGATAATCATAGTATGTTTAGTCGGCCGGCATTCTATGAATAAACAACCGATGAAGCTCAAAAACACGGTTATGGTTAATCTGCCTGGATTTGCCCATGAGATTGACGAATAGCAGAGAGACAAATAAGAGAAAGACCATGTTAGAGATGTAATCTTCAAAAGAATGGCCCATGGATACCTTATTATGGTTTGAATCCAGATACCTGTACTAATTGTACGATAGAACAGTTTTTTTTAAGCAGAATCTGATTTACTAATATGAGAGAGTTCTTCAAAGAGTATAAAAAACAAATACTTAATCATCCTAAACCTGAATATAAACCAACATCATTGAAGTTTGATGCCAACATTCTTTTTAGTGCTTATAAAGAAGTTGAAAAAGATGTGCCATTCACAGAGCAAGATGTGGACATGATTAGTGATTTTGTAGAGATTTCACAGTATCATCACGGCCTTTTAAAAGAGCTCTATTCTATTTTGGAAGAGGATTCATGTCTTCTTAACATAAAAGGATATGAAATTGCTCAATACCTAGTATCTTTATTTAATCAACAATACAAAGTCGCTTTGGAAAAATGGCAAGATTCGTTAGGACTGGAAGAGGGTTCATACTTATATGATATCATGAATCCAAAGATAGAAACTATTAATCCGTCAATTGGTCCTATAAATCTTCGAGCTTCTCTTGAAACCACAACCGACTCACTGAGTCTTATCCTTAATTATCTTAGGACTCGTCTAGATGATAGATTTGAGTCTCCAGAATCAAATGCGAACAAATTCGCTGGAGTCTTACTCAAAATGTTAACGTGTGCCGCTACCTGTGTTGCATTTAAGTTTTCTTATGATGATACTCTTTATAATGATGGCTTTATAATAATTAATAAGGCCAATAAAACTGTAGTCTTTGACTATGAGAATCATGATGACTTGAAACTGTTATTGGCAGGTGACATGATGTTTACTGAAAGAAGAAATGATATATTATCATCTTCGTCAGATATGGCTTCACGATTCCATAAAAATATTAACCATTGTAGAATACAGAAAACAAGAGTGATTGACAACAATATTGAATTAGAAATTTGTCCAGGAGAGGCTTATGAACATAAGATAATAGCGAATGGCATTCAAGTGTCCATCGACTCTTTCTATGAGTTTTTGGATGGTAACACAATATTAACCAAATTTGCAGGTGCAAAAATCGATGAGGCCATTTCGGTTTATATTGCACTGCATTATATTTTAGCGCATATTTCATTAAAAGAAAATTATGATGTTTCCTTGTATAAAAAGGATGACTTTCGTGGGATTCCATGCAAAATCAAAAAGGATCTCTTAATAAACTATTTAGGTGAGCTCACAACAATTGAGAAGAATAAGATAGAAAAAGTTGTTGACGCAATAGTTGCAGATTGGTCTGTTTATAATGACATATGGTCTTCGCCTCTATATCAAATTACCGATTATTACCTTATTCCTTTTTTCCCACTTTTACATACTTCAATTTATAATCTGATCGATCAACTTCTAAAGAAAGGTGGATTTAATCTTGAAGCCAGGGGTAAGCAATTTGAGAATTATCTTTATGAGAGCCTAAAGGAAAAAAAACCGTCCTATCCAATCATTTGCTTACCGGCTGGGAAATATGGCAAGAATGAAGATAGAGCAGAAATAGACTTTGTTATCAGTATGAAGAAAATAATTCTTGTAGGAGAGGCTAAGTGTATTCATTATTCTGTAGAGCCAAAGAACTATTCCGTCGCATGGAATCGACTGAAAAAAGGTTGCCAACAAGCAAAGGATAAAGTCCAATTTATTAAGAGCCATCCAGAATTATTCCAAAAGTTGGGTGAATTCAGCAATAAAGAGTTTGTGCCTTTTGTAGTAACAAACTATCCCACTTTCACGGGTTTTAGTCATGATGGTGTATATGTAGTTGACTCACATAGTTTTATTAAGTATATTATAGACGGGACTATAAACATTCCAAAACTGTTTACAAAAGGGCCCTCTATTTCAATAAAACTATATAATTCTGAAGATCAATTTTCTGATAATTTTAAGAGCTTTCTTGCACATAATCCCATTAAAGAGGAGTTTATGAAAGGCTTCACAATTGAGGACTTACATGTCATGCCTGAGATGGATGGTTGGAATATTATAAGCAAAAGTGCACAAAGACAGAATGACAATATGCGTATTATCAGAAATGGGTAAAAGGGATGAAAAAAATGATTGGAGCGATACCAGAGGTGTACCGATCAACAATGCTTCACATCAACAGTTTCCTACCTTTTACATACTCTTATTCCCCATTAACCAATTGATTGATATATTTCCGTACTTGGGGATTCATATACGAAAAATCTAATATTTTTGGAGAACAAATAATATACGTGTTCAACGTGGCTCTACTTGTAGCGACATTGAATAATCTTAATTCAAGGCTATGTATCTTCGCGTCGGTATCTGGTATAACATAGATTACTACATCTCGAGTAAGACCTTGTACACGAGCAACAGTATCAATTAGAATCGTATTAACCTTTCCCAATTGCCTAGCCGCTTCAATTTGTAAAGCCATTGTTGTTTTAATTAGTTGGCTCAAAACTGCGATTTTGCAATTCTTATCCTTTTGTAAGATATCCGATACTAAGGATATCGCTTTCTTTATTGCATTGTCTGGCTTTGGGTCGCCTTCTGGCATTTCAACGGTTAATAAGATTGGGCCGTCTTTTTGCTTGAAAATACTTTGATTAGTATTTGATAACGATCGTAGACTTCCATTATAAAAAAGACCAGTGAACTCGGCTGCTCTCTTACCCAATCTAAAGGTATCCGACAATTGATAGGTCTTGTAATGCTTCGAAACAGTAAGTGTATCAAAACCATTGATAATTGGTTCATATCCTTGACTATCTCTCCGTGCTTTTGAAATCTTAACAATTGGAGGCATTTGAAAAACATCTCCGACCCATAGGTTTTTCTTCCCTAACATGTTCGCAGCAGCAAGCATGGCTAAGAAAGCTTGACTTGCCTCATCAACAATCACATAATCAAAGAGGGGCCCTTCATAATTATGTGCAGCGGCACCACTTGAGATATAAAATGTGGACAGCGTTAACTTTCCAGGGGCAGCTGACATTTTTTCTGCACTAACTATTCCTGAGACCTCCTTAGACTCGTCAGTTGTGAGATTTGTTTTATTTACACATCCCTTTTTTACTAGTGAATCCTTAAGCTTGGCGGCTACTTCCATTAATGCTCTATTGGTCAATGCTGTTACCAAAACAGAATGTCCTTCAGAGCATAATTTCAAACATAGATTAGCAATGCGATAAGTCTTTCCCGTTCCCGGAGGGCCTTGTATGATAACTGCATCATCCGAGGCAAATTGCGTCGCTAAAAGAGATGTGATGTCATCTGATGATGATAAAAGCTCTGGAACCCATGGATTAAGAATATAGTCAGCATCTAAAATCTCAACACATTTTGGGTGATATGAATGAGTTACCCTTTCCAAATTAGCTAAGTATTCAAATGGAGGCACAGAGGGACCTAAAGTCACAATACCCCCCGGTGCATTTTCAATATATTTACGAAAATCCTCTGTTGCACCCTTAAATCCGGCTAAAATAAATTGGGGATTATCAGCCAAATTATGCCAGATACACTTTATTTCGGTGGCTTTTGTCTCTTTTTTTATCAAGTCACCATATGTGCGATTTCCCCAATCCCTATATCCTCTCAACTCCTCAGGCAAAGTGAAACAATAAAACCTTTCGTTTTTTCTTGGCAGTGGACGAGATGAAGGAAACTTAAGCAACATCTCTCCATTCTCCATGAATTTCAAGAAGATTGCAACAAAAACCTCATTTTTGTCCAACAACAAATCAATCGCTGACGTTTCAAGTTTATTCTTGAATTCATCAGTCTGTGCTTTTAGTTCATCTAATATAAACTGCCTATGTTTTTGTCTATCAATAATCATAATATCAAATCTTCATTAGCTGGTGTGAATTGTTCGTTTGAATTACTTTTAAATAGTCCGTAGTCTTCTAGAGAGTTTGCTCTAGACAAGATACAATCATGAACGTGTTCAAAGACGAAATGGGTACGTTCAAAATATTGAATGTCTTTTGCCAACCTGCTAATGGTCTCATTTAACCTGTTCCCTTCCACTTTGAAGTTCGATGCAGAGATCCTTAATCTCAAAAAATCGTGATTACCCAAGAGCATATCTCTATCTATCACCGCAAAAGTCATATGTTTCATATAGAGCATCAAACGAGAATTTGCGTTTAAGAGATATAACCACTCATTGGGATTAATCTTAAGTTCTTTTTTCTTGGGACGGTAACTTTTCACGACAATATGATATTCGACTCCATCCTTCTTTACACCATTCAAAAACGAAAATTCTGTTTGAACTTGACTCACATCATAACCTTTTGCGGAAAGCCAATTTATAGCCTCTTGCTTAGCTAGGTCATTGGCGGCAGAACGAGCATCTGGATCTAAATCATCGTCTATTTCGCCGTCTAAAGAGCCTGAAATCTTCGCCTGATACTGATCAAAGAAACTCAAAAAGTCTTCTGTTGTGAATCCATCAGAATTCACCAATGAACGAATGAGATCTATAATGTTGTCAATTTGCTTCTCATTAACGAAGATGTTTCTTTCACATAATGCAATATCACCTTCACAATACCTATGGAAAATATAATTGTTTGATTTAAGTTTTGCATTCCATGGGATTCCGCCGTTGTAAAGATAGAGGTTATAGTCATTAAAATCCATATAATGGAATTCTGGAGATATGTGTTTTGATAGTGTATCATCATCTAATTCGCAGAAATAATCCTTTTCGTCAAGAATATCTTGGAGATGTAAATACTGATTATCATCAACTATTATGGAACATTGACTTATCCATTTGCATGTAAGACTCGATATCCTTACATCTTCTTGGGTAATCACTAAAGGTGTGTTTTCTTTCAAGAAAGCTCTTATACGTACTACATCAGAATCATCATTAATAATGCCAAACAAATTGCACAACACTGCTGTCCTATTCTCTTGGTCTGAAGATGTTCTCCAACTCTCTATATTTTCAGGAAGGTGTTCATCTGGCAAAGAATAAGTAGACGATACGATATAACTTTGGTTTGCTATACTAAGACTATTCATAATTCGTTTCAGATCCTCGGTTGCAATTAACGTGTTTGAGGAACTTTTCTTAAATATGAGGTCAAGCAGGTCGCTAACTTCGTTATTATTTAACGAAGCTTTGATATAATCAAAACCGACTAGCTCATTTTGTATTTTGCATTTGAATCGATTATTAGAAAACGGTATGCTCATATACTTGGTTACATCACTATATTTATCATTCAGAATATACTCTTGTCTAATAAAACTATATTTCTGAAGTAACCAGGTCTCATCCAACTCTCGAGAAGAAGGCACAGTTTCCGAGGTGTTTACTTTGCAGACAATCCTTTGGTTGAACTTGATAGCGTAATCCAAAATAAATGCTATTTGCGCTCCATTATCCAACACTTTATTTGATTTATTCAAAACACTAAAAATTGAACTAGCTCGAGACTTATCGACTTCGATTCCAAATAGCTTGTCAGTAAATGATGAGGGTACATAATCTTCAATTCTTTCTCTCAGTGTGTCTACTAATAAAGCCATGTTATCTTCGTTAGGCTGAAGCTTTGACAATGGATACTTCTTTCCATTCACCTCTACAGTATGTTCCAACTTAACACTTGAAAGAGGAGACCTCGTTGTGCCGCATGTTATATATACTATTTTACGAAGATTATCAAAAAACTCATTCTCTGGTTTCTCAATCGAACTTGCCAATAGTAATGTTTGAATGCTTATTTCATTCTCATCTGTACAACTTGTCTCATTGAGTTCAATATTTGATAAATGTGAGATGTACGATAATTTAACGGAACTTATACTATTCTGATAAATAGGAAGAAGAATCTCTGCATGTTTATTAATATCTGTGATCGTGTCGAGAATTTTAAGTAACAGATCATCTTCAGTAAAAACACCTTTCAATTCAGAGTATTTGGACAATTCATCCGGCAGTAATTTAATACTTTGGCAATTATTGTTAATAAACGTCTTAAGGACAGGGCTGCTTGTATAAGCGTTAACAGAGCCATTTGCTAGTTTATTAAATACAAATGTATCCTCGGTTTTAACAATGCCATATTGAATAAAAAATGACTCATTGTTTGATGCACAGAATTGAAGAAGGACCTCAATATCATCCTGAGACAAAGCTACGTTCGGAAGTAATGTAACAGACTCTAATGATTGATTTTTGCAATCAAATGGAGCGAGTTGTATAGCTTTCGTGACTCGTAAAGAAGGTATATGTTTTCCTGTTAGTTTTTCTACCAATGCCCTTGCTTCATCATTGGCCGATACTGTCTCGTTTAAGACAACCTCAGATAAAAGATGCATTTGTTCATTGGCATAAACATATTTCCCATCCGTATTCGGGTGGATTTGGGTTTGTTCTTCTTCTCCTTGTTCATGTTCTGCTACAGTAAAGGTGGTTGACGCAAGTTTATATAATGAACAAGCTTTTTCTTCATCGTCACCAATTTCAGATACCAACAAGTTCCATTTATTTATAACAATCTCACGATATTGATCTTTTTCGTTCATCAAATAACGATCAATGATACGTGAACCAATTTTATACTCCGTTTCTTCTATTACAAATTGTTTCGTGATATTGTTATATAGAGTACTATTTATATGTGTCAGCTGGGCTAGTGGTACTACTTCGCCTAATTGATTACAGAAAAGAGCCCAATTTCTAAGCCAATCGTGTTCAATGCCTCTTTTTGAAGACGAGAAATGACTGAATAATTTAAATTTTTCGTCTGCGGTAAGACATTGACTTTTTTCGATAGTTCGAGTTTTGATGATTTCAAAGACATGAATAGCATATCCATTCATTGCTTCTTCAATTCTGGAATGGAATGGGTGCTTTTCTTCATCCTCATCAGTAAGCAAGAAACCTAGTTTGCCAATTATGTCTTCAATGCCAATAATGACTTCAGATCTAATAATCACATTGCTGGATTTCAACAGTTTATTAAAACTCAACACTCTGCTATTACAGGTGTAAGCGGGTATATCCAACAAATGATCATATAGATTCTTCTTATTTCCTGGCATATTGGCAATATGACTTAGTACAGAAGTTCTACGACTAGAAGAGATGGAAAGCCAATATTTAAGAATTTGCGTTCTGCATTCATTATTAAGTATCTTTTCCACCACTTCATTTGTTTGGAGGTGCTCAACTTCAGTAAATATTTCTTTATTACATAACGGAGCGGCGTTGAGATCTTTATGCAGCATCCGTTTCTTTGTTCCCATGAGTTTGCAAAAATCTTCTGCTCCTATAACGTCAGCGAACCCAGACTCGTCAATCAGTATCTCATTTTGGCTAGCAATTTCTTCACGATCATTACATATAAAAGGTGTCTCTGCGAGTGCTTCTTTGTATCCGCGATTAAATTGTGATGCCAATCGATCTATCTTGTTTTCCTCTAACTCCTCAACGAAAAAAGATGACGGCAATAGTGCTAGATAATCTGGGTGGGACGGCTTTGCTATAGATGCGACCCATGAGACAATGCTTTTACCGATATTGTAAAAAAGGAACTCATTCCAAACGCTCACGCGTTTTGCTTCTTGCCTATTTGATGAGAGTTCAAAATCTGCGTTTATGAAAAATGGGAATAAATAACGTCTATCTTCCATTGGAAGGTATGCATACAAAGATGGTGTCTTATCTGGTATGCAAATCGAATGACCATTCTCATCCAACATGAAAGCGTATGAGATTGTTGTAGTGTCTGCTGCAATTATTCTTTCAGGAATAGATGTAATCGGGACGGGCAACTTATCTATTATTTGATACATAAACCATTTTTCTCGTCCTGCAACATCTTTACATTCCTTAAACATTGGAATATTACATTTTTCAAAGGCCTCATTATTAACAGGGATTTCGTTACCATCACGTACTATATATGATACTTCATTCTCGTTCTTGGCGAATGAATTTTTCAGTGTCACTACATTTGTGTTGTCGTCTTTATGTTTCGCAATACTTAGAATATCCCATTTTTTGTCCTCAAATTGTATTCTCTGAGTATTTCTAAGAAATAGCATAAAACGTGGCTTTTGTATAATGCCCTTTATCGTGTTCTTATACTTTTCTGCTGTAGCTCCTAAGTCAAGGGCAATAGCCACGTTACAATTGTGTGAAAACAATGTTCCAAGCAGTTGATTAGGGCAATTATCTACCCAAAAAGGCAGCAATTGCCATGGTACATGGTCAACGCCTTCAAACTCTTGTTCATATTCAGAATTTTCTTCAAAAAAGACTTGCAACTGTTCTTCTGTATATAACGGATTCACATAGCGATAAAAAGCACGAAAATCTCTAAATAGCTCCGCGTTCTTGTCAAAAACAAAAAAGAATCCTCCTGTTTTAATGTAGACTTTTTCTGAATCCGTGAAGACGCTTTTAAATCCTATACCCTTATAGCCGGTTTTCTTCCGATCAAGCCTCTTCGTACTATTTGCAGTAGATACAATTGACCTGAAATCTTGACGTGAAAAAGAAAGGCCATCATGAGTAAACAAAAGATAACTGTCTTTTATCTGAACCATAACCTTGACCCCTCTCAAAGAAGAGGCATCATCCGCATTTTGCAACAACTCATAAAACATGCGGTCTCTGTCGGTGTACATATCCGCACCTATCTCTTTTAAATAACTAGCGGCTTCTCTATTTGATTTTGGCGTTTTATTCTCCTTAAAACTTTTTTCAACCAGCGCCTTATATGGATTGGGAACAGGTACGGCATTCTCTAATTGTGCTGAAAACATGAATGGGCGGTGCTCATCCATTCGTTTGTTCGTTGGCGCAGCAATTAGTTTGAACTGATAGTATTTATCATTATCTAACCCAAAAGCATACTTGGTAGGAACAAATGCTACAATGTTTGTCCCGGTATATGGGTCAACGACAGAGGTGTTTTTATCATTGTCGCCAACAGCAATAATGTTTGTTGCTAATGCTCCGGTAATATCATCAATATCTGTACTTTCATTATCACGATGAAGTAAAGTTATTTTTGCAATAAACTTATTATCATGTATATTCAATGAAGACAACAGCTCGTTAGTATTTAGTGAAAATAGTTCTTTGGGATAAATATCTTGCTGTTGCCATTTCAAATCAAAATACAGTTTACCCTTTTCACAATATAGATACTTAATTGATAATTCCTCCCCTAAAAACACGATATCAGACGTGTTTTGAACTCTCTCCCAAGCTAAATCCTCCTTTTTTATATATACGGAGAACTTGTTATCATGATAATCAACATGTAATGTCACTTGTTCTTTTTCCAAAAAAACAACTTTGCCCTGAACAATAGATTCATTTGGGACAAGAGAGTCCTTAAACCGATTAAATGGAGATACTGTTTTCTTTCCTTTGTTTTTGATTGTTGGATCAAGGGATGGTATGCTCAAAGAAATCTGATTCTTTTCATAATCTTTATGTATAACTTTAACATCTACAATCGTTCCGATTGTCACAAAATTTTCTGGAGTTTCAGCATATTCAACAGGCAAATGGCTCTTATGAACTAATCCGTCGATACCTCCTAATGTTATGAATACACCAAAGTCTTTGTATTCCTTTACGATACCCTTATATGAATGATTCAATTTTATGTCATCAAATGACGTAATACCATTCTGCCCTAAAGCTTCTTCCGCAACACTTTTATGAGAAACATAGACATTTAAACCCGTTGATTGTTCATTCTGTTTCATACTAACAACTTTAACAACAATAGGCTTATTTTGGTAAACAGAATAGTCTCTAACGGGGAACAACTCTGTTTCACTTCTATACATGATACATGGGTACCCGTTAATTTTGACAATCAAGTATGACTTACCTACATAAGTAACAGTTCCAATCAAAAAGTCTTGGATCTCATAGGCGTTTTTAATCTTTTCAAAGCCCTCTGTTAAGTTGTTATTGTCCATAACAATTATACGTTTTATTACAATCTAGCTTTTCGAACACATTCAATAATCTCTTGACAAATCAATGTTGCTTTTTGTTGATCTTCCGAATCAATCAAATTCTGTCGACTGTGCATTTCTGGATTTCTAATTTTATTGGCAATAAATCTTAAATTCTTATCCCAAAAAGAAAGATCATGGCCAAAAATTGATTTGAGATAGTTTGTCCAAAAAATCTTGAAGAAATAAGGATAATCTATAGGATATAATTGGTCTATAATATTATGTGATGCTCTCGCATGATATTGGGATATTTCTGCTTGCATTTGTCGTTTCCACTTACCGAACTGTGCTAAATCTAAGCCAGGGAAATCAGCTATCTCATCCACCCAAAGTTGAAGATTTTCATCTCCAAACTCCTCTGTCATAGCATATGAAATGGATTTTCGAATCGCTCTTTCAGCCTCTGGCCATGTCAATTTAAAGGGATTTTCACGATACCGTTGACGAAGAACATTGTCAAAAGTAGAGCAATATGGAATGATGTAGCCGTCTTCATCTTCCTGGAAAATCCCATAGCAATTATAAATATAATCTTCTTGAGTATCAGTAACACCATCAGCGTACCCACAATAAAGCATATCTACTTTATCTGCAAGATCATCTTTACCCAATACATAGAATAAATCAGAATAATACCGTAGTACATCTTGATTAACTTTATATAAACTGTCGTCAAGATTCTTGGTCTTTACATAATTCTTAAGTACAAGAGCGTTTAAATAAGGATGACCGCCATGAATGCCGTATAACTTATCAATATCTTCTTGAGGAATGGTTTGACATAAACAACACTGGATAGTATGTTCCTTTTTGTCAAAAGGCTTTAAATAAATATTTTCAAATGTACCATAAAAATTTGAACCCCCTCCAGAATAATGTTCAATATCATAAATAGAACGTCTCGATGTCGTCACTATGGCGATCTTATTCGAGTTCCTATAAGATATTTCTCTCAACAGCTCATATTCGGATTCACCTAATAACTCTTTACTGTAATCAAATTCATCTATACAATAAATAACCCGTATCTTTGAATAGACTATCTCTTCAAAAAAATAAAGGATATTTTGTTCAAACTCTGACCATACCACATTTTGGTCTTTGATAACTTCATAGTATTCGTCCAACGCACGTAACAGATCCTGTTCTTCATGAATTTTGAGAAAATGATAGACATCAGAAACTAAGCGAAGAAAGATTGCTCGTTTTTCAGAACGAGAATCTGGGTCTGAAGCCCTTTTGAGAGTATACCAAACTACGATAAAACGGTGTTTTTCCCATAAACCTTCGGCATTATACCTTAGTGTTTGATGCATTAAACTTGATTTGCCCACTTTGGGAATACCCACAATGGCGATATTACCAAACTCTTTTCCAAATAATCGTTCGGATATATCTCTTATTTCGGTCTCTCTACCAACAAAAGCATCGCCATCGACGATTGATCCAGCCGATGCAAATGGATTATCATTAAACTCACTCATGATTTAATAACCAGCGTTTAAAAAGTTCAACTTTGATTTTAACTTTATTTGAAAATAAAGGGTGAGGCTCCAATACCCCTCTCCTTAACAAGTCTTTGATGATGTTTTTTACTTTATCTTTGTCAAAAACATTTATTGCATTAATATCATAATAAGTCACATTACGAGCTTTCATCGCAATATCTTTCAATACTTTTAATGAGTCGTCCTTGTCAATAATATCAAACCTTGACTCTCCACACGAAATTAGATTATCAAAGTCTTTTCTGCCAATGGAACTTTCATTACAGATCATTCGTTGAAGCAGAATGTTGACATCGTCATCAGAGATTGGTAATTTTTTCCTGTTGCGAGCATATTTAACTAATTCTGAGCAAAGGATCATAATATAGAAGGGGCTACATGCAGTTAATTTAATAATCTCGTCAACAGCTTCAGGCTTAAAGCGACTACAATTCATTTTTTTATTCCAGATGGGCTCCTCAATTAATTCTCTTGCTGATTTTTCATCAATATAAGTGAGTTCTTGGGGTGCCATGCTTTCAAACACATTTTCGAACGCGTCCATAAAACGAGGCATTGCATCTTGACCAGCAAAAACGAATGAGAATACCCGTGATTCTACAAGCCCTTTCCAGAATTCCATAATACCTGGTGAAATTTTCTTATCTAATATATGATAATAGAGATATGTAAACTCATCTACAATTAATACAATTTTATCTTGTTCATAGTGGAGTTTGTCAACAATAATCTCTCGATAAAAATCAAGGTATTCTCTAAATGTTTGATCTGGATAGTCCTCAAATTCTTTACGCTTAATTATGTGACAACCACATTCTTTATAGACATTTCTATCAACTTCTTTAATGGCGCGACCAATTTCTGAAATAATAGTATAAAAAAGATTTGCTAAACTTTCATTTTCAGATTCGGTTTCCTTCACAATGCCACTGCCCATTGTATACTCAACGGCAAAGGCCTTGCGCTCTGCTCTTAATCGTTGTGTAATGTGATATAAAACTGAAGATTTTCCAGACCGTTTTTGACCATATAATACATAGCCTTTGTAGTCTTCTAAAACATATTTACAAATGGTGTCAATTATCTCATCGCGTCCTTTAAACATGGACTTGTCTTTTACTGCGTTACTCTTAACATGAGCAATGAACGGATTGTCAAAATCTTCATAGTCGCTACCTTTGTTAATTGCAAGGGTAATCTTATCATGCTTTGAACGAGATTCCTTTCTCACATCAAGATAGCTAAAACTATACCCGATCTCAATACTATCCGAAGTGAAAAGAGTTGATTTAAGAGTAAATGCTACTTTATACTTGTTTCCGCCAATAAGCGGATGGTCTAAAATGCGTAATAATGATAATGTAGAAACATCTTTCCCGTTAATTGATTCAATTTTAAATATTCCATTATTTACCCTAGAAGAACCCATCTCATTTGAAATTGAAACCTGAATCTCAATCTCATCATTAATAGGTCTGGCATCATCTGTAGGTTCAATAATAATTTGAGGTAAAGTATCTGCATATTTTTTATTCAATGCTCGTTCCATCAAATCCCGAAGCTTTAATAAAATAGGCAATAGACATAATGTCGAAATCCTTGTTGGACATTTTTGAATAAGTGATATTGTAGTATCAACTTTTGTAAAAGCATTTCTACATATTTCTTCACAATCTTCATAGCCGATATTCTTTTCAAAATCTAAAATATTATTTGCTATTTCTGAAACAACCACGAAATTCGCAACATCAAAACTACTGTATTTTTTTAGATTTAGCATTTCCATATTTAACAAACTTCTACTCATCGTTGGGGCACTATTTGACAGTAGAAGTTCATCAATAGTTTTCTCAAAAGATAACAAGCTATTAGAATAATCATTTGCAGTATTTGTTATCAGGTCCACAAAACCAGATGGATTAATTGAATCCACATCAAGTTCGTCACAAATCCATGAACAAGCGTCACTCTCATATAATACTCTTAATAATTTTCGAGAAAGAGTTGTATTTTCCTTGAATATGCGAAATAACACATAAAAAGTATCATCATCTTCCTTTAATGCATATTTTGATGAAATCTCATCATAACTCCAAAGTGTATTATTGTATTTTGATAGTACTTCTTGTGGTGATGTACAAAGACTTAAATATAGTAAATAGTAGAGGTCCTCACGTTCTATTACAGAAATACCCTGCAACAAATATTCTCTTGCAGAAATCTGATTCTCATCGTAAAAGAAATTCCTAGCTTTTGCCCTACAATAATCTGCAAGTAGATTCTTCACTTGCAAACTCCTACTTGATTCTCCATTGTCTTCGAGTAGCTGTATCTTGGCTAAATAATAAGACGGGAGCTCGGGACTATTTTTTAATTCGCCTATTCTTTGATTAAGAAAATTAAGCTTTTCATCGTAGCTCTTATCTGTTATATATGCAAGTACCTCACCTGTAGTATTATTTGCATCATATCTTAATAGGGCAGCCGGAATATCTTCTGAAGAGAAATGAGCTTTTCGTTTCTTTTTTTTGATATAATCAATTTTCCGCTCGATTTTATTCCTTCTTTTAATACTCGATTTGTCATCCCCTGGATATAACTCCAAGGCTATTTCCATAATTCGAATTGCTTCTGCATCATGATTCGTCGTATGATAAAAAGTGAACAACATATTATATGCTTTCATTTTATCTTCCAAATCTGGTAGGTTCTGTTTTAACAGATCAATTGCTAAAGGAATCTTCTTCCATTCTTGATACATCATTGCCAAATCGCGAACAGCGACATCCAGCGAATACCTGCGTCTTATTAATTCAAGAAAGCCTTTTTCTGCATCATCAAAATTCTTAATGAGACGTTGCCTTTTCGAAATACTAAGTAATTCTTCAGAAGACAAAGATATATCTATTTGAGATTTACTATTATCAATATAGCCCTTGCTTTCTAAATAATTCTGAACTGAATCAGCCAAAACATGCTTATTATCTGATCGCAGTTTATTTATTTTTGAGAGAAGGTCACTTAATTTCCCAGGCCTCGTAATAAATGAAGCTGTGTGCCATTTTCCTGTCTTTTTATATACCGAAATCACAGGTATGGGGGCAACATCTTTATCCCAGAATTGAAAAGACTTAAGCTCCATCTTTAAGTCATCATCAATGATGACATCATCCTTAAACCTGATTTCTTCAACCGCAGTATTCGATGCGGTACCGTTCTTGTATTTGGGATAATACTTGTTTATTTCGCATGTCGCAGAAAAGAATGGATCTTCATCTTCCTTTAGGCTTTGACTAGATGACTTTCCCGCATCAGTATTCACTTGATCGAATAATGATGAGGGCAGGTTGTCATACCGTAAAATATCATTGACAATAATAATAACCGATTTACGCTTAACTCTTAATTCTAAATGCTCAGTTATTAATGCGTCAGCATATCTAATTTGGTCTACTTGTGGCAACCCCGCGAACTCAGACTTATATTGATGTAAAAGTTCATATATTTGTTTCTTTTGGTCGATAGTCATCTTATCTAGTGATATCTTCCTTAAGCCCAGTGCATGGGGTTGTTCCGTTGGGGAAGAGTCGTCTTTGTCACTCATTTTTTTAATCAACTGTTTGATGGTTTTCTTTTGTGACAATATAGCATTCCCAAATTGTTTAGTCAAAAGAAGCAAGACTGACCCAAGAATAGGTGTTCTAGGCTTAGGTTTGGTATTAATTGCACGTAAAAAACGTTCATATACCTCACCATAAGTCATTTCAGTCAAACTCGCATATGATATGTTGTTTTTGTTGGGATGGCAAAATACTCTTTTCCCAATAGCAGCGTTTTCGCGACTATAACCAACAAAACTTGATTTTACACATGTGATAATACTACCATCATCAGTTTGAACTTCTACTCCTTTTGGAGACAATCCAGTCACGGTTGCATTAGTTGGTATAATCTCATCATTTACAATAGAGTTTTGCTCATAAATACTATCAAATGCCGCAATGATATCACTAATTATATTACTAATATCATCAGAGGGTGATTTCTCAATTAGGTCATTAACTGAACCTGCTATTGATTCAGTTGTTATTTTGCATGAAATAATACTTTTGATATCTATGATGATGGGACTCCCAAGTACATCTTCTATAACAATTACAGAGTCTGAGAAATCTACAATTTTTCCAATGGAAACAGCATGTAAAGTTGTTATGGCGACTTCATCACCTAAATTGAAATATTTCTTTATCGTTGTACTATCCATAAGTATGACAAATAATTGAATTTAATCGATTTCTTCGTATGCTCGAGTCTCACGGAAAGTGATGATAGGTGTCACCTTCGCGAGAGTATCTTGATTGACTATTGATTGTTGCGGGAATTGTGAGGTGAGTTCAGAAACAAGCCACGAGTTATTCCATAAGGGCAGGTCATCTCCCATCACAACACGACATAGCCGAGCGTCATATGGACACTCTCCTGTCTGCTTGTCACGGCGGTAGGTCATGTTCTGGAGCCAAAGCTGGTAATAACTATTGTTGTGGAGGCCGCTCAGTTTCTCACACACCTTGATAAGTATGTCACGTCGTTGATTCACGTCCTTGATGGACTCTATCATACGACTAGCCACACGTAATGCGTAATGAGCATGGTTTACGTTTTCAACAGCGATTTGAGCGCAGATGGCGCTCATGGCACGGATGTTCTCCAGGATTTTTCCGGGTATCTCTTCCTCGCGTTCTTCAAAGACGTTGGTATCGCTCTCGAGGTTTAATACCGTCACGTTCTTTTTTTGAGGTTTGAGACGTTCCTGTACACGCATATCAAGATCGTTAAGCATCACTCGCAATTGCCCAGAGTCAGGGTAATTTCGCCCAAACATGAGAATATAGATCAAGTGTTTCTGCAATCCGTCAAAATCACATCCTTTTTTGTTGAAAATAGGCGTGTTGTAGATATATCCCAGCTTGTCTGGTTTGATGGAGTCAGTCACGATAGAGTCACTGATGCGAGTCTTTCCGCCATTCATACGGAAATTGAGTGATTCAAGAACGTGCTGGAGAATGAAAGAAATCTCCTCAAGCAACTGCTTATCGTTACAGAATATACGATAATCATCTCGGTATCGCAGAACTTCAAAGCCGTCGGTAATTTTTTTAGTCTGTAATGCCTCGATGAAGAGCAAATCAGCATAGCCAAGGATAATTTCAGCCGTTAGGTCGAACAAGGCACTACCTTGAGGGATGCCAATATTTCGACCCTGCTGTAGGTCTCGTAAGTAGCGGATAATGATCCTGGCTAGTGCGTGATTCTCATCAGTGGAATGAGTAGTGCGACGCCTAGACAACGCCCAATCTATCGTCTGCGGATTTACCGATCCATAGCAATTGGTGATATCTGTAATAAACATATACCGGTATTCCAAAGACAACTCGATGGAACGTTGCTCCATTTGGTTCCACCAGTTAAAGATTGTGGTGGACTTGTAGAATCTTTCTTTCTTGGCAGGTATGACAGGTATTGCACATGATTTGATACGCGGCACGTCAAAGAGCCTGAAGCATTCCTTTATCGTGTTCCAGTTCTTTTCCTCGGTTATCTCACGAGCAAGAAAATAGTAGAGGTAAGGATTGCACAGTACCAAAGGACGCACTGCATACTTGCCGTCCTTGTTGAGCAGGATATCAAAATTCACATCCTGCAGCTCACTTGGATTGGCGATGATACTTTCATCATAGGGGCGGACACCTACGGTCTTACGAACAAATCTGAGTACCTCGTCAAAATCAAAGTACTCGGGTAATTCAAAACCATGAAATTGTTCCGACTTCATTAAGAAGTCAAGAGCCTCTTTACTGTTGAGCGCCAGTATGTTCTTTGCTTTTGACACCATTGATTTAGCGGTTAGTTTTAAGAAAATGTCGTTTCGCTTTTCCCGAGTACAAAGATACAATTAATTGCCGAAATACGTGTCACAGTGAAAAGAAATTTCGTAAACTGTTGACAATTTTCCAACAAAACTGAGCAAAGGGCTACGTGGTTATATTTCCAACGGGCTTTGCCTCAATCCATCGGCAATTCTACGAATTCTAAAGAGTAACATTGCTGCAGCCTAACTGTGCTGTTACAAAAAATAAAGCATATGTAATATTATAGGAGGCATCATATTTCATATTGGCTTGGCAAGGATAAATGGTCATAACCGAACCGAAAAAAAAAGAAGAGCGACACCAACGCCTCTTCGGCACTGATATCGCACTTCGATCGGGCTCGCCATTGATGTGAAGGAGTAACGACTTTAGGTTACGGTTCACACCAACGGGTCAACGTCCGTGATGGTGGTTTTCCCGCTTGCTCTTCACATAGTGGGTCCTTGTCCATCATATGTCTTTATATTGTATCTCAGACCTCCCCGCCGACTCCTCTCATTTCGGTCAGCAGTCCATAGGTCCGAGCATTAATTACGTTGTTCAAATGTAAGGTTTCTTTACCCTTTCTTGGCGGCATTTTTGTTTTTACGCCGTGCTTAGAGGGTATGACACTGGCTGTCTCCCTTGTCCCGCCTATTGTCGCCCCTGTCCCCATATGAGAATCAACAAATTAGCTTGATTTGAATGGGATATAAAAAGGGTGACAGTCGGTCTTGTCCCCCGTGACTGTCACCCTTTAAAATCACTAGCTTTACTGTTCGGAAAGTTCTTGGCGATACTTGCTGATGGCTCGTTGAACCGTCTTTTTGCCAGAATCTCCGGAAAGGCCAAATGCCTTCGCAATGGCCCCATAGCCAACAACGCCTGGAACGTGCATTGCCGCCATCTTCTTTACTGTGGCTTTTGATAATCCGCCACTATAATCGTCCTCATCAGACTGGGAAGATGATTGCTGAGCATTTGGGCTAGAGTCTATGTCAACTGTCTCGGCCTGGTTGTTGAGTTCACGCTGAACCTTCTGGAGGTCACCAAACTTGTGCAGGAATCGCTCCATGCAGTAATTGGCGAGATAGATGGTGAGGTCAACAACTTTGCGGCGTGTCTGGGCCATTTCAGCTTCTGGGCAACCATACAGCATATGGATAACCATAGCGCAATGGAATGCAATAGCCCCCATTCTGCCCCGAGCGTTAACACGAGGATCACTTGGGTCACCATTTGCTTTGTACCACTGGTCGTCATCAATCCAGGTTTTGATGGCATCGTTCACATAGTCCAGCTCAATGGTGTGCTCATCGGCGGGAATATCGCAACCACTCGACTCATCATGGTCATAGCAGTAGACCCGATTCCACTCATCAATTTGATCTCTGTACCTTTCAAGCTCTTCATCATCTTCAATGATCAACGCTTCGAGGTATCGGCCGCTGTCAGGGATGCCAAGCAGGCAAATGCGTGATGCGGTTCCTCCTTCCAGCTCCTTTGAAAAGAACTTCACCGTGTCACCAAGGGTTCCCAGAAGTATGCAGTTCATAAACACGCGAAACAACCCTTGGATGTTCTTGCTCTTGTTGGCGCGGTAAACCTCTCCATTATCAAACGCCTTGCGATAATATTCAGCGGTAAGACCATTCTGCCTTCTCATGTTGTTTACTGCCGCAAGAATCTCGCTGCTGATCATGAGGACGTGAACCTCGCCATTGTTGGCCAGAATGTCAATGAATTTCGATTCTGTCGCACCGATGCCAGCCCATTGGATAATTTTCCCCTCGTCCTCCGACGAGTACTTCTCTTTATCGCGGTCAAACAATCGCTTGAACAGGGCGTTCAGTGCGGTCATGAATTTTTCCTTGCCGGAACCCCAGTTGCCTTCCACGAGCACCTGCAGGTTGGGGGCGTGGACTTTACCGTCTAGGTACTTGGCACGTACCTTAGAGAAGCACAACGCAGCAAACGCGCAGAGCAACGTGACCGTCATCGCTACCTCGTAGCCAGCAGGGCTGCGCTCAACGACGAACTGGAGCATCGGGGGAAGCTCGGGCAGTGTCCCAAACTCATCTTGGAACCTCTCGCCCCATGGCTTGCGCTTGGGAGGTTCTTCAAGTTGCTCAGTTTGTTCCGACGGGACGACATTTTCGTATTCCACGTCTTCCGCGTCTTCCACATGATGGTTCTCCTTATCTGAATCCGATGAAAGATTTCGGATAATACGGATGATCTTCATGATTTTCTTGCGATTTTTAATTGCCCAAATACAGCTTCCAATACCCCCAATACCAAGAGCCCACCAGGCAGCTTTTTCCTCGCTTTTATCTCCATATCCGTCACGTGAGGCACTGCCAACTTTAACCTTATGTCTCTTTGGCACCGTTTGAGAAATTTCGGCCAATGCTCTGGCTTCTTCAACTGTGGGTGCTTGTATCTCAGTGTCTCCCACTTTAAGGAATAGCCTGGATATTCTATGGCCACTCATAGACAGCAAGGTGGATTGGTTAATACAGTTAATTTACACGACAGTTTCTCTTTTCGTGAGGACGGCGAAACTACACCGCCCATGGTGGTGAGGCCAATGGCCTCACCACCACACATCTCGATGATGCAGCTTTTGTTCATAATATTTAATAATTATTTAAGTTGCCGATAAAATATATTATCCTAATTTCCAAATATTTGCGTTGTGTTTTACCTTGATGGTAGTAAACTCAGAAAGTCGTTGAATCAACTCGATGACCTGATATCTAGCAGGCTCCGGAAGCACAACTTGACGTCTGGTATTCCTGCCGATATGGACGAAACTCGGTTGGCATCGTTTTACTATATCAACCAGCGGCTCAAGATCAAAATCGACCAACGGCTCAAGGGTGACGTAGGTCCGGATGTCATATTCGACGGCAGTAGCCAATGCATTAGCCCTCTGCTCGACGCTGGGAGCATGGCTCAAGTGGTAATCCCGATTGGTCTCAATGGTCGTTCCAAGGTAGGCGCAAGACCAAACGGGATGCTCAAGGAACATCAACTTCGAGGTCAGCACTTCTGGGGCCTTGGTTTGGATCCAGTATGTGTTGTCCGGATAGCTGGCACAATGATCAAGCACTCTGAGCCGATCATGGTCGGTAATATTGGGAGTGCATAAGTCACTTCCAGAGGCGACAAACACAGTTAGACCGCTACCTAAATCCTCGCATAAGGCATCCTCGTTCAAGCGGTGAGGCGCCACTTTATTGAAACGCTTGTTCTTATGGCAGTATCTGCAATTGAAGAAACAATGTCCCAGTCCCTTCACATGGTCACTCGAGTAGGTCCCGCTATAAGTGTTTCCTATTCCTTTTTTCATGTTTTTTTAAAATTAAAGCCCCATCTCCAGTTGCCCGGTGATGGGGCAAGCTTAGTAAAAGTTTGTTGTTAAGTATTGCTATTGTTCTTGATTTCGCAGTCAGCCTTCTGGGCCATCTCTTCGACCACCTTACCAGCCTCCTTTGCCTTCTCCTCCGCAATTTTCTTGGCCGCTTTCACTGCCTCTTTCTTAGCTTTCTTAGCTTTCTTGGCGGCCCTCTCAACTGCGGCAGCAGCCTTCAGAGCGGAAACTTCCTCACTCTCCTTGATGCGATGAATCATCTCATAGAGAGTGGCAGTTGCGGGCTTGACAATTTTGGCGGGGCCAGCAGCGATAATCTTATCCACATGCTCATCGATGCCCACGATGGCCTCCTCGTCGATCTCTAGGTGTTGGTCGATGAAACTTGTGAAATTCTCGCTGAAATTGGCAATGAAGTCCTCGGCTGCCTCCTTGCTGTCACAAGCCTTCTCGTTCTGGGAGGCGAATACCTTGAATGCTCTCACGAACTCACCATTTGTCATGTCGGTGACTGCAAGCTCGTTCATCTTATTCATAATGGGCTCGACTAATTTCAAAGTCAAGCTGTCGTTCTTGTTGCTGTCGGGATTAAGCTGGCGAAAAGAGCGGAGCATCTCCAGGCCCATCTCGGCCTTCTTGACATCACAGGCAGGGAGCTCTCCATGAGAGACGCTGGAGCGGCGAACAGCATTCTTGTTGCCGCCACTGAGAACAGTTGTGTAGAACTTGTCACTGCATCCGGGATAAATCTCCTTAGCGAGCTTCTCGTATTCAGCCAGGACGTCCTGTTTTTTTTCGACCTCGACGAGCTGATGACGAAGGGCTGTAGTGTCCCAATTCTTGTCGCAGCAGTTGCGATCCTTGATGTCCTGAGCAATATCCTCGGGGCAGGGAACAACCATTACGTCACAATCGATATCCAGCATTGTGCCGAGGCAGGCCGCAACGCGGTGTTGGCCGTCAATGATGACCAAGATCTTATCGAGATTTTGCATTTCGAGGGTTACGAGCTCACCGTCAAGACCCATGACGTCATGTCCCATGAGCAATGCACTCAAGGCTGAGCATACTGTCACATACTGGGAAAAAGCATTCTTGCCCTGAGTGCGAACTTCTTTCATGAGCTTTTTAACATGCTTCTCGTTAACCTCGCGGTTCATCACGAAAGTAGCGATGATGTAGCCCATGGCGATGAGGCCCGAGAACTTGCATGTGTAGTACTCTTGTTTGATAGCGCCTTTACTCTCCATGTCAGCATGGAGTTTAGCACGAAACACACTGTCCTGGACGGCAATATCAAGCTGTTTGCCATCGGCAGTCGTCAGGTTCTCTACTTGGCCCTCCTGTATAGGTGCCTCGCCCAAATCCGCATGAGCGTTGTTCTGGCTACCCATGTCCGTACTTGAAGAATCCAACTCTGTGTTACTAACCTGAACCTCACTCTGGTTCACTTCGCCCTGAGGCGATACATTTTTTTCGTTGTTCATGATTTTTTTATTTTTATGATTAATAATAAAAATATTTACTTGCGTTTTGCATCTTTGCGAATCTGCCATCGGCTGTCAACCTCGGCCAACTGAAGAACCACGAGTTCAGGATCAAACAACAGCGTCTTGCCGCTGCGAATGATAGCCGGCTTGCTGATATCGCCTCGTGTGACCATCCGGCATGCTGTGGGTACCGAGCACTTCAAGAATGTTGAAAGCTCTTTGTAACCCCTCAACAGCACCTTGGGGCCGCTTGAAGAGCTTTGGTGATCGCATTCATTATTGTGTGTCTCCTCTTCCGTCGCTTGTCGGATCAATGACACGAGTTCTTCACCAGTCATGTCCACGAGTCTTCTGTTTAATAGGTCATTGAACTTCATAAATGCAAAATTTTGTTGTTTTTTCGCCGCACAAAATTAGATTTATTTTTCTGATGCATTAATGCCGCAAGTTCCTAAAAATCAAAAGTTTATATATACATACATATAAACATTTCGACACACTAACATAAACTTAAATTATGTTAATTGGCGCTGGGCATTTATTACTATCGGGAACAGTTATGCTGGAAAGAACGTATTCGAGGTTCTACGTCCATATATTGATTTTGTCATTCCATTCCCTTTTTTTATCTTTGCTCTCTCATTTAATAGGTGAAGTGATATGGAAACAAAAAGAGTATATATTTGGGTAAAGGAGGACGGCGATTCTTCTTATCAATTATATAGCAATGAAGATTTTTTCGGTGAAGAAATTGGATCTCAAATGGATAGCCGTTTTTCTTCTTACAATGGTGTAGAGTCTTTTGCATTAAAAGCGAAATCATCGGTATTGTTTTCGATGGAATGTGCCGATCGCATAGAAAACATTCCAAATCATTCTGTTTATGGAATAACTAAGCCGTCAGCAAACGGAGTGAATCGTAAGAAAAAATTCCATATTACTAATAATAATGGTAAACCCCTAATATTGAATTCTGGAGGCTATGCAATATATCTTGATTGCAACAAGAATGTACTAACAGTTGTGACTTATCAACAAGGGCGTATAATTGAAAAGCTTAAAAGACTACAAATGAGCGCACAACCAGTCATGGATCGCTCAAACTTGATTCGGAAGATAAATAAAGAACTACAAGATGGATTAGATTTCAAGACATATTGGGAGAATAGGCATGAGATGAAGGATATGTATAATACATCTCGTAAAAAATATGAAAATAATCATAAGCATAATGAATCGGATATCTTAGCATTTATTCAGGCCTTTAAAAAAGCGGCTAGAATAATCCATTTTGATATGGACCAGTTGATGAGAGAAGAAATACTATTCTTTCAAAAGCAACTAGGTATGGATAATCAATATTCAATTTATTTAGAGGGACTATTAGATTGTCAAGATAATCGTCTTGACCATCCGTTTGATGAATACGTTTTAGACTTTTGGTTTACAATTAAAGCTTCCATTTGTATTGATGTAAATTCAATTGATGAGATCCGTTCCCACCTAGGCGCAAATACGCATTTGGATTTTTTAAAAGCAACTGAGAAGGTAATTGGTTTCATACCTGTTAAAGCTATTTTTCGACTTAGGTCAAAACTGTTTAATCATATAGTTAAAGTAATGGAGATGTATTATGATGAGGCTAAGATTCGTGCCAATCCAGATATTGCTATTTCTCTTATGAGTCAAGCAGAAACTGTTTTTAATGGTATAGCTTCTTCTACAAAAAAACTTGGGTCAGATGAAATAGAGCGTATTTTTATGGCATTGTCTTTATCTTCATTAAAAAGTACATCAAGATATGAGATAGTAAAAATAGTTAGAAAGTCACCTTTAGCTGAGGACTTTCAAGTGGCTTACAATGAGTTTCGGAATAAAAACATTGCTTTCTTTAATGTCCCTGATTTGCATTTTTTCTATTTTAAAGAGGAAAAAGCAACAGTGCTTTCTGAACAAGATGTATGTTGTGAGTATGGAGCAGTTCGAAAAACCTATCATTTTAGTCTTTCTGTGAATCAACTAAACCAGTTGTACTCAAAGCTGCGTGATGAAGATTGCCTTGATTCAGAAACAGACATACGAGACTTGTCATCCAACCTTATTGGTAAGTATGATGGAAATCGTCATGCCAAAGTGGTGGATTGGAAAGGGAAGAATACCGATTTGGCTATTATGATAGGTGTGCTAATGGATAACTATGATTCCAAAGATTCATGGTCCTGTTCAGAGAGATTGTTCACAGTTAATGGTAAGGACATAGAGTGGCAAACCTTGAATGTGTTATATAATCGATATAAGAACCAACCTCCGAGAACCCCCAATAAAGTAATGCGCCTTATGGATGAGGTTTTAGGCGACGATTTTACAAGCAAGATACCAAAAGGGGGGAATACAAAGGGGGAATAAAGTGGTAGTAAAAATTATAAGTCGCTGATTTTCAGCGACTTATTTTTGGTTTTGTGGAGCTGGAGGGGTTTGAACCCTCGTCCAAACGTGGAACTAATAAGGTTTCTACATGCTTAGTCCCGGCTTGGTTTTCGATTGACGGCAGGCCCGGGACGGCCAACCGGCAACTTATCCTC
>Ga0310697_10001362_pt1 | contig 28926 bp, 23 predicted proteins | sample 172DNAGHGlowgp2_FD_203883 | JGI IMG/M metagenome (GOLD analysis project Ga0310697, IMG submission 203883) | Sheep rumen microbial communities from Palmerston North, Manawatu-Wanganui, New Zealand - 1728 DNA GHGlow gp2 (v2) (version 2) | ecosystem: Host-associated > Mammals > Digestive system >... | reverse complement strand
ACGGGACGCGAAACGTGGAGCATCAGTTCGGGAACGAACAACAGCAGCGAGGCCACCATATCCGATACGTTCTCGGTCTGCTCGTAGTGACCTGTGTCGAGCGTGTACATCAGCTTGCGGGTGGCGCAGTAGCCGGCGACAAAGTCGTGTGAACCAACAGTATATGACTCTAATCCAATACCGAAGAGCTTGGCTTCGAGGCAGGTCTTCATGCCCGGCAGGTCCTCCTTCAGTATCTCGTCGAGGCTCTCGGCGAAGATCTCGCGGTAGCGCTTGCGCTCAACAGTGAGGTCCTTCGAGCCGTCGTGTACCCAGATGTTCATGATGGCGGGGTCGCCCTGAGCCTTGCCCATATAATCGGCGATGCGGCGGCAGCGCTTGGTGTGCTCAATCCAGAACTCGCGGATGGCGGGGTCGGGGTTCGACAAGGTGAGCTCGCCGCTCTTGGGGTGCGAGAAACTCGTCGAGTTGAAGTCCAGCTTCAGGCCCTGTTCCTTGGCCCACTCAATCCAGCTGTCGAAGTGCTTGGGCTCCACCTGGTCGCGGTCCACGAACTGTCCGCCGAAGTCGCCGTATATCTCGTGGAGGTTCAGACGGTGGTTACCGGCAAGGAGGCTCTTGGCGAAGGCTACGTCGGCCCGCACCTCTTCAATATTGCGTGCACGACCGGGGTAATTGCCCGTGGTCTGAATACCACCGCTGAGCGCTTCGTTGCGCTCGAAACCTACCACGTCGTCGGCCTGCCAGCAATGCAGGCTGATGGGTGTCTTTTCCAGTTGTTCAATCGCCTTGTCAGTGTCAACGCCGATGGCGGCATAACGCTCACGTGCAATCTCGTAAGACTTGCGAATCAGTTCTTCTTTCATGATGATTTTTTGTTTATAAGTTATTATGATTTCGTTTTCCGCCACAAAAATACAAAAAAATCCCGAAGTAGCGTGTATCTGCCTCGGGATTTAATAAATATTTCTATTTCGGCCGCCGTTCTCAGCTGTTCTTTTTGTAACTCACCACCGCCCAACCGCTCATCACGAGCCCGATGGCGGCGAGGGCGAAGGTCTGATGAGCGATGGCAGTGAAGCCGCCGCCGCGAATGAACACCGTACGTATGGCCTCGATGAAATAATGCATGGGATTGACGTAGGTGGTCGCATAAGCCCAGTCGGGCATCGAGCGCGTCGGTGTGAACAGTCCGCTGAGCAGCAGCAGGCATACGACGAAGAACCACATGACGAAGATGGCCTGCTGCATCGTATCGCTGTAGTTGGAAATGATGAGGCCCAGCGACGAGAAGAACAGCGCCAGCAGCATCGCCAGCAGATAGATGAGCGCCACGGGACCGGCGGGCGTGATGCCATAGACCAGCCACGCCAAGAGGAGGCAGACGGTGATGATGAACAGCGCTATCAGCCAGTAGGGAATCAGCTTAGCCAGGATGAAAGCCCATTTGGCAACGGGTGTCACGTTGATTTGCTCGATCGTGCCGGCCTCCTTCTCGCCAACGATGTTCAGCGTGGGCAGGAACCCTGTCATCAGCATCATCACGATGGCGAAGAGGGCAGGAATCATGAAGAGCTTGTAGTTCTGGTGCTTGTTGTAAAGGAAGAGGGAGGAGGAGGAGGAGGCAGGGCCCACCCCTAACCCCTGGGCTAGGATTTGGCTGAGGTAGGCGCTGCCGAGGCTTCCTTTGGTGCCGTTGACGGCGTTAGCTGCGATAAGGTAACGACCATCGCGAATCTCAAGGATGATGTCGGCCTTGCCCTTTTCGATATCCTTCATGGCCTCGGCGTAAGAGGCACGCTGGCCGCCGAAGATGAAGTAGTTGCTGGCGGCAATCTGTTGGATGAGTCGCTGCGAAGCTACCGTGTGGTCGATGTCCACAACCTCCACCACGACGTTCTTCACCTCCATCTGCATCACCCACGGCATCACACACATGATGACAATGGGAAACAGCACGATGAGGCGTGGCAGGAACGCGTTGCGACGTATCTGCAGAAACTCTTTATGAATGAGATGACTTATCATAGTAATTATTCCAATCGCACATTAAACTTCTTGAGCGCCACCGCAAGCAGCAGCAACGTCATGACTGTCAGGATGATGACCTCCTTGGCCACTTCGCCGATGCCCACGCCCATAATCATCAGCTTGCGCATCGCCTCGATGTAGTAGCGCGGCGGCACCACGGCGGAAATCCATTGCAGCACGACGGGCATCGATTCCACAGGAAACATCATGCCGCTGAGCATCACTACGGGCATCAGCAGCACCATAGCCGAAAGCAGCAACGCCACCAACTGTGTCTTGGCGATGTTGGAGATGAGCAGGCCAAGCGACAGGGCAAGGATGATGTAGATGGTGGAGACGACAAGAATCCAGAACAGCGAACCGGCCAACGGCACAGCCAACACGTAGTGGGCCATCAGCAGGATGGTGATGAGGATGGCAAAGGCCAGCACGAGATAGGGCACTGCCTTGGCGATGATCACCATGAGCGGTCGCACGGGCGAGACGAGTAGCACCTCCATATTACCGCGCTCCTTCTCGCGAACGATGGAGATGGAGGTCATCATGGCACAGATGAGCATCAGGAGCATGCCCATGATGGCCGGCACGAAGTTGTAGGCCGAGCGCATTTGGGGGTTGTACAGAAGCCTCACGTTCAGCCCCGGCTTCACCCCAGACTCCGGCCTCACCCCTAACCCATCTCCCGCAGGAGAAGCGAGTGAATAGTGCTTGGCGTCGATGGGCTGAGACAGTATGCTTTGGGCATAGGTGGTCCATTGCTGCGCCATATTGGGGTCGCAGCCGTCAACCATGATTTGCCACTGAAGACTATTACCCCCGCCGCCCTTTGGAGAGGGGATGAGGCCCATATCCGCCTTCTGGTTGCGTATCAGCCGTTCCGCCTCCTGAGGCGTGGCCACGGTCTGCGTGATGGTGAAGTATTCCGACTGTGCCAACCGTTCGATGGCCGCCTGGGTCTGAGGGCTCTGGTAGGAGGTCACTACCACCGTCCTGACGTTTTTCACGTCCGTGGTGATGGCGAAGCCAAAGAGGAGCATCAGCATCACAGGCATACCGAAGAGGATGAGCATCGTGCGTTTGTCGCGCAGGATATGCTTGGTCTCTTTGAGGACAAAGGATAGAAACGTTTTCATAGTCAGTCGCTTGAACGTGTGGCCTGTCGGGCGAGCAGCGTGAAGACGCCGTCGATGTCAGGCTGGTGGTATTCTTTCTTCAGTTCTTCGGGCGTGCCTATCGCCTTGATCTTACCATCGACCATGATGGAGATGCGGTCGCAGTACTCGGCCTCGTCCATATAGTGGGTGGTCACGAAAACCGTGATGCCACGCTGGGCTGCTTCGTAAATCAGCGCCCAGAACTGGTGGCGCGTGGCGGGGTCCACGCCTCCCGTGGGCTCGTCGAGGAACACGACGCCCGGCTCGTGGAAGATAGACACGGAGAACGCCAGCTTCTGCTTCCATCCCAGGGGCAGGCTTCCCACGAGGTCGTTCTTATGCTCCTCGAACTTCAGCTGGTGCAGCAGATCGTCCATCTTCCTTTCCACCTCTTTCTTTTTCATGCCATAGATGCCGGCAAACAGGCGGATGTTCTCGGCTACGGTCAGGTCCTCGTACAGCGAGAACTTCTGGCTCATGTATCCGATATGTTTCTTGATCTGCTCATATTCCGTGCTGATGTCATAGCCCACGACCTTGCCTGTACCGCTTGTCGGCTGGTTCAAACCCGTCAGCATGTGCATCGCGGTGGTCTTGCCTGCGCCATTAGCCCCTAAGAATCCGAAGATCTCACCCTTCTGCACCGTAAACGAGATGTCGTCAACAGCGCGGAACGAGCCGAAGGCCTTGACGAGGTGGGAGACAGAGATGATGGGAGATCTAGCAGAGCCAGCAGACCCAGCAGCAGACCCACCCCCCTGCCCCTCCCTGTGAGGGAGGGGAGTAGATACCTTTGCGAATGGTTCGAAATAGTCTAATGCATCACTTCCCAACTCATGGTTTTCCAACTCATTGCTTCCCAACCCATTAGTCCCCTCTTCTTGAGAGTAATTACTCCCCTCCCTCACAGGGAGGGGCAGGGGGGTGGGTCTGCTGCTGCTGGGTCTGATATACACCACTCTATCGCACCGCCTGACCTCATCGAGATAAGGGGTGGAGGCCATGATGGTGATGCCTCGTTCCCGCAGCATCAGGAGCATGTCCCAGAGTTCCTTGCGGCTCACGGGGTCCACGCCCGTCGTAGGCTCGTCGAGGAAGAGGACGCTGGGCGAGTGCACCAGGGCACACGACAGCGCCAGCTTCTGTTTCATGCCGCCCGACAGTGCACCGGCGCGGCGGTCCTTGAAGCGTTCAATCTGCGAATAGATGGCGCGGATGGAGTCGTAGCCCTCGTCGATGGTGGTGCCGAAGAGCGTGGCAAAGAACTTCAGGTTCTCCTCCACCGTGAGGTCCTGGTACAGCGAGAACTTACCCGGCATATAGCCCACGCGCTTTCGCACTTCGCGCATCTGACTCACAACATCGAAACCATCGACGAAGGCCGAGCCGGCATCAGGCAGCAGCAGCGTACAGAGGATGCGATATAACGTCGTCTTGCCGGCGCCGTCAGGGCCTATCAGTCCGAAGACCTCGCCCTTGTTGACGCTGAACGACACGCCGTCGAGTGCCTGCACCGCGCCGTAGCGTTTGCTAACGTTCTTTACCTCAATCGCATACATATCGGAGCAGCGTTTTTACTTTTCACTGAACACGACCTCGCCGTACATCCCTATCTTCACGCAGCCGTCGTTCTTGAAGGCAATCTTCACGGCATAGACCAGGTCGGCACGCTCGTCATCGGTAAGAATCGTCTTCGGCGTGAATTCCGAGCGCGAGGAAATCCATGAGATGGTGCCGTCGTAAGCCTTCCGCTGGCCGTCGCCGTAGTCGGCAAACAGCTTCACTTGCTGTCCGAGCTTGATCTGTTGAAGCTGTGCCGAAGTGACGTAAGCGCGCAGGTACATCTCATCGATATCAGCGATCTTGAACAGCGGCTTGCCGATGGCTACAAACTCGCCTCGCTCCACGTATTTCTCCAGCACCGTTCCCTTCGTCGGTGCTACGACGTGGCACTTGCGCAACTGGTCGCGCAGCTGGTCGATCTGCACGTCGGCCGTCGTGAGCTGCGAGTTGAGCGTCGAGAGCTGTGTGTTCAGCGTGCTGACCTGTGCGTCCAACTGCTTCTGCAGCACCTTCACCTGATTGGCGGCGTCATCGAGCAACTTCGACGGCGCAGCGCCGTCGGCCACCAGCTCGCGATAGCGCTGCTCGTCCTGCCGTGCCTTGGCCAGCTGCTGGCGTGTGGCTGCTATCTGGCGCTCCATATCGGGCTTCTGGCTTCGATAGACCTGTTTTGTGGCTCCAAGCTGTTGGATTTTCAGCCACGTCTGGGTCGTATCGATGAGTCCGACCTCGGCGTTGGCTTTGACGTTGTCGCCTTCTTCGACGCTGAATGTCAGCAGCGAGCCGTTTTGCTCTGCAAACACCGTCGTCTCCGTGGCCTCGAACACGCCCGTGGCGTCGTAAGTTTTCTCGTTGTTGCCGCAAGCGGCCATCAGCAGTGCTACGCCTGCCAGTAGATATATCTTTCGCATAACCTTAATTGTTTGTCGTGAATTTGTTGTCGTAGATTTCCTTCAGCATCTCTATCTCATGTATCGACTGCTGCACGCGGGCCGCGTTTTCGGCATTGATTTCGCGCACGAGGTCGTTGACATCGATGATGCCGTGTGAGAGTTTTGACTCGGCTGCCTTCCTGACCGATGCGCGCAACGCTATGATTTCCTCGTCGTTAGCCATCAGCTGGCGGTAGCGGCTGACATCCTCGTTCTGCTGAATCTGCTCCAGGTTGTTGTTGAAGAGAAACACGTTGCGGTTCGTTTCCGTCATTTCGCGTTGCACGCGCAGCTTTGCCTTGTCGTTCTTGCGGGTATAAAGGCTTCCGATGTTCCACGTCAGCCGTGCCCCTATCATTCCGTTGAGGCTCCACCGATGGCTCATCATATCCTCGAACATATTGTAGCCCGGGTAGCCGTAGAAGCCCTGGGCGAATACGCCCAGCTTGGGCAGCAGCGCCGCATCGAGCGCCTTTTCCTGCGCGTTGAGCAGTCCCAACTGCGCATCTAAAGCCTTCAGTTCGGGGCGCTGGTTTCCTGTTTGTTGCGACCTGGCATCGGACAAAGCCGGCGTCTGCACCGCTTTCACTTCGATGCCGCAGAACGTCGAAAGCATGACCTGGAGCATTCGTTGCTGCGACGTCAGGCTGACGAGCTGCTGTTCCACGTTCAGCCGTTCGGCTTTCACGTTTTGCAAGTCGCTCTCTGCTGCCGTTCCGTTTTTCACCATCGAGGCCAGCTTCTGCTCGTTGCCGCTGAGCTGTTGCTGCAGGTCGCGGTTGAGCTGAATCTGTTTGTCGAGCAGCAGGAGCGAGAAGTACATCTCGTTCACGCGCTGGCGTACATTATATATATTCACCTCATTCTGTGCCGCTTGCACCTTTCCCTGCTCGCGAGCTACGGCCTTCTGTGTCTTGATGGCAAAGCCGTCGAACACGGTCTGCTGCACATCGATGCCCACGCGATACTGGTCTTTCTTCAGGCCCTGCATGTTCAGGCCCATCCGCTGCATTAGGCCCTTCATGGCGTCGGGCCAGGCGGTCACGTCGCTCTGGTAGGTGGCCTGCGCCGAAGCCGACACCTGCGGCAGCCACCCCTTCTGGATATTGGCCACCGTCAGGTCCGTTGTCTTCTGAATGAGGTCGTACTGCGCGATCAACGGGTAGTTGCGTTTGGCAGCCGCCTGACACTCCTCGAGCGTCTGCGCGGCAACGAACGTAGGCGCACAAACGAGAAGCAGTAATAACAATAGCGTTTGTTTGATCATATTTTCAATGTTTTCTTTTTACGCTGCAAAGGTACGGCGAATATTCAGATTTTTGGTTATCTTATCCTCGAAGGAAATGTCCTTTTTGTAAGATTTGTCTCTGAAAAGGATATTTTTAGCCAAAAAAGTATTACCTTTGCGTTCGAAAAGCAATAAAAAGTATGAGCAAACAACCACGACTAATGGATTTGTCCGGCATCAAGGACATCCTGGGCCCTCATCTGGAGCACTTGCGCGAGCATATCTACCTCTGTCCGGCGTTCGGAATGCTCTATGGTGCGCCGAAGCCCTTCCGCTTCATCATGCAGCAGGAGCCGCCGTTCATCATCAATGACCACCGCTTCGGCGTTATTGTCCGAGGCGAAGGTGACATCAATTTCAATCTGGTGGACCATCACATCAGCGCGCCAGCGCTGGTCTATCTTGGCCCCGGCACCATCATCAGTCCCCTCCGTTTCAGCGAAGACCTGGAAATCTACGGCATAGGACTCTTCGCCGCTTTCCCTATGCCCTTTGCCTCAGGCCAATGGCCGTCGGCCTTCAACGGGCAGGTGCGCGATTTCCAGCTCCCGGTGAGCAGCGCCGAACTGAACGTAACTCACGATATCCTCAAATGTATTTGGAATCTCGCACATCAGCCCGACTACAACCTGCCCACCGTGTCGGCCCTCGTTGGCGCCTTGATGCAGCACTACGACCATCTGTTCCGCCGCCAGACGGACCGGCAGTCCTTGTCCCGTTCGCGCGAGCAGACCATCTTCGACCGTTTCATCCAACTCGTTAACCAGCATTGCCGCGAGCAGCACCAGATCAGTTATTATGCCGACCGCATGTGCCTCACCGAGCGCTATCTCAGCACCGTCGTTCGCCAGGCCAGCGGCACGACCGCCAAGGACTGGATCGACCGAGCTCTCATCACACGCATCAAGATCGAGTTGCGCCACAGCGACAAATCGGCTTCGCAAATCGCCGAGGAGTTCCACTTCGCCAACCCCTCCTTCTTCTCGAAGTATTTCCGCCGCCTCACGGGCATGACGCCCCTGGATTTTAAGCAGACGTGAGCGCAAACGCATACGCACACACCCCCTCACACGAACGTTCCTTAGCGTCTTAACGAATGTTCCTTAACGCCTTAACGAATGTTCGTTACAGCCTTAACGAATGTTCGTTAATCGTGTAGCGCGCAACCGCTCATCCTGTAGCGAACAGCCGCTATTCCTGTAGCGCGCAACCGCTCATCGTGTAGCGCGCAGCCGCTTCTTCATTCGATAATCATTGTGAGTGAACAAGCAAGCGAACGACGAATACTCCTTCATCGTTTTAGCTTTCGTTTTCGCTTTCGTCATTCGTTTTTGTGAAAGATAGCAAAAAACGATGTGCAGAGAGCCTATGAATCAAAAAAATGTTGTATCTTTGCAGCGGAATTAAAAATAGACCTATATTATCATGGATTTGAAAGTACTTGAGTTGAGTGAACAGGAGATTGTTCGCCGCCAAAATATGCAGGCACTGCGTGATATGGGCATTGAACCTTATCCCGCCGCCGAGTTCCCCGTAACCGCCTGGAGCACTGATATCGTGAAGGATTTCGTGGACCTGCCCGTCATCGGAAAAGACGAGGAAGGCAACGACGTGCGCGAAACGGCCACGCCCGAGAACAGCCCCGTCGTGAGCGTCGCAGGACGCATCATGAGCAAGCGCATCATGGGAAAGGCTGCCTTCGCCGAGCTGCAGGACGCGAAGGGCAGGATTCAGGTCTATGTGCAGCGCGACAGCTTAGCGGCCCCCCATTCCGCCCCCGAGGGGGCTACGGCACCTATGTCTGCAGCAGCCAATGGTAATGAAGCCCCCTCGGGGGCAGTAGGGGGGGCTGATTATTATAACGTCGTGTTCAAGAAGCTCCTCGATTTGGGCGACTTCATCGGCGTGAAAGGTTATGTCTTCCGGACGAAGACGGGCGAGATCAGCGTTCACGTCATGGAGATGACCGTCCTCTCGAAGTCGCTGAAGCCGCTGCCCATCGTCAAGACCGATGCCGACGGCAACGTTTACGACTCGTTCGACGACCCCGAGCTGCGCTACCGTCAGCGCTACGTGGACCTGATCGTGAACGCAGGCGTCAAGGAGACGTTCCTCAAGCGCGCCACCATCATCCGCACGATGCGTCGCATCCTCGACGAGGCAGGCTATACAGAGGTCGATACGCCTATCCTTCAGAACATTCCCGGCGGTGCCACGGCTCGTCCGTTCATGACGCACTTCAATGCCCTGAACCAAGACATGTACATGCGTATCGCTACGGAGCTCTACCTGAAGCGCCTCATCGTGGGCGGCTTCGAGGGCGTGTACGAGATGGGCAAGAACTTCCGCAACGAGGGTATGGACAAAACCCATAATCCTGAGTTCACCTGCATGGAGCTCTACGTCAGCTACAAAGACCTGAACTGGGGCATGGGCTTCACGGAACGCATGCTGGAGGAAATCTGCACGGCCGTGAACGGCAAGCCTGAAGTGGAGATCGACGGCAACGTCATCTCGTTCAAGGCGCCCTACCGCCGTCTGCCCATCCTCGAGGCCATTCAGGAGAAGACGGGTTTCGACTGCAATGGCAAGAGCGAGGAGGAGATCCGCGCCTTCTGCAAGGAGAAAGGCTTGGACGTGGACGAGACCATGGGCAAGGGCAAGCTCATCGACGAGCTCTTCGGCGAGTTCTGCGAAGGCACCTTCATCCAGCCCACGTTCATCACGGAATACCCCGTCGAGATGTCGCCGCTGACGAAGATGCACCGCTCCAAGCCCGGCCTCACCGAACGCTTCGAACTGATGGTGAACGGCAAGGAACTGGCCAACGCCTACAGCGAGCTCAACGACCCCATCGATCAGGAGGAGCGTTTCAAGGAGCAGATGCGCCTGGCTGCGAAGGGCGACGACGAGGCCATGATCATCGACCAGGACTTCCTGCGCGCGCTGCAGTACGGTATGCCCCCCACCTTCGGTATCGGCATCGGCATCGACCGTCTGGTGATGCTCCTCACGGGTAAGTTCGTCATCGGCGAGGTGATGTTGTTCCCGCAGATGAAGCCCGAGAAGCGCATCCCCAAGGATAAGCCTGAAGCCTTCATGGCCCTCGGTTTCAAGGAAGAGCTCGTACCCATCCTCTACAAATGCGGATACAACTTGGTCAGCGACCTCGCAGGCGAGAAGGCACAGAAGGTGCAGCAGCTCATCGGCGAGGTGATCAAGAAGTTCAAGCTGGACATCGAGAAGCCGAGCGTGCAGGAGCTGGAAGAGATGCTCAACAGGATCAGCTAGCAGCCCCCAGACCCCCAGACCCACCCCCCGCCCTCCCTGTAAGGGAGGGAGCAGATACCAATCAAGGCGTGAGGCACTACCCTTCTCAGGAAAATTACTTTTTCACTTCGCTGACTTTCACTTACAAGAGTTCAAGGAAATATTTATTTTTCACTTTTCACTCTTTCACTTTTCACTCTTAACTCTTAACTCTTAACTCTTCACTTTTCACTTTTTAGCCCGTGTTAGGATTCGGTAACAAGCAGTCAAAGGATACCGCTCCCTCCCTTACAGGGAGGACGGGGGGTGGGTCTTCTCCCATCGCCGTCATGGGCGGCGGCTCTTGGGCCACAGCCATAGCTAAGATGATGCTGGAGAAGAACGACGAGATATGGTGGTACCTCCGTCGCGACGACCGCATAGAGGATTTCAAACGCCTCAGCCATAACCCCGCATACCTCACCAGCGTACACTTCGACGTCAACCGCATCCATTTCTCGTCCGACATCAACGAGGTCATCGAGAACTGCAACACGCTTGTCTGGGTTACCCCTTCACCTTATCTGAAGGGACATTTGAAGAAGCTTAAGGTACGCCTGCGCGATAAATTCAACGTGACGGCCATCAAAGGTATTGTCCCCGACGAGAACCTTTGCGTCTCGGAGTTCTTCCATCAGGTCTATAACGTGCCTGACGAGAACCTGGCCGTCATCGCCGGTCCCTCGCACGCCGAGGAGGTAGCGCTGGGACGCTTAACTTACCTCACCGTAGGCTGCAGCGACGAGGAACGGGCACAGGCGTTCGCTGACATGATGGCCTCGTCCTACGTGAAGACCAAGACGTCGCGCGACGTCATCGGCATAGAATATGCCTCCGTGCTCAAGAACGTCTATGCCATAGCTGCCGGCATCTGCAAAGGGCTCAAGTACGGCGACAACTTCCAGGCGGTGCTTATGTCCAACGCCTTGCAGGAGATGAACCGCTTCCTGGCCAGCGTGCACCCCATCCCGCGCTCCATCTTCGAGAGCTGCTACATGGGGGATTTGATCGTGACGGGCTACAGCCAGTTCTCGCGCAACCGCGTGTTCGGACAGATGATAGGCCAGGGCTACAGCGTCAAGAGTGCACAGATCGAGATGGAGATGATTGCCGAAGGCTATTTCGGCACCAAGTGTATGAAGGAAATCAACCGCCTTCTCCACGTGAATATGCCGATTCTCGATGCGGTATATAACATCCTCTATGAGCGCATCTCCCCGACCATCGAAATCAAGCTCCTCACCGACAGCTTCCGCTAAGCGGGAAGGGGGCTAGATGGTCTAGAGGCTCTAGATTTTCTAGACTTTCTAGACTTTCTAGACTTTCTAGACTTTCTAGACTTTCTAGACTTTCTAGACTTTCTAGATGATCTAGATATTCTAGACTTTCTAGATAAAAAATGAGGCTGTGTCGATGACACAGCCTCGGCTTGTTCAGAAATTTAACTGCGATTAGGGCAGGCTGATAGCGCCGGAGGGGCAAGCATCAGCGCAAGTACCGCATTCCGTGCACTCGTCGGGGTTAATGCTATAGATATCGCCTTCAGAGATAGCGCCAACGGGGCATTCGTCGATACATGTGCCGCAAGCTACGCAGTCTTCGCCAATAATGTAAGCCATAATTCAATTTAAAGATTTAAAGATTTAACGAATGAATGATTTTAGTCTCTTGATGAAGTGTCACGGGCTTGAGTAAGCCTTTTGACGGCGCGAAGGTAGTCACTTTTGGTGATTCGCGCAAATAAATTGACGGTTTTTTGCGTTTTCTGTACCTAAAAATGATGATTTGACGATTTAATTCTTAACCTCACTTAAAAGTTTCACGTTTTTGACGGCTATTTCGTAGAAAAGGTTTAACTTTGCACCCGATTTCGCGAGAAGTTCATCTTTCCGCTATCATTTTTCAACTTTCAACTCTCAACTTTATATGGCACAACAAGAAGACGTTTTCAAGAAGATTGTTTCGCATTGCAAGGAGTACGGTTTCGTGTTCCCCTCAAGTGATATTTATGATGGCCTCGGCGCCGTTTACGACTACGGTCAGAACGGCGTGGAGCTGAAGAACAATATCAAGCAGTACTGGTGGCAGTCGATGGTACTGTTGCACCAGAACATCGTCGGCATCGACGCTGCCATCTTCATGCACCCCACGACATGGAAGGCCAGCGGACACGTGGACGCTTTCAACGATCCCCTCATCGACAACCGCGACTCGAAGAAGCGCTACCGCGCCGACGTCCTCATCGAGGATCAGATGGCGAAGTACGACGAGAAGATCGACAAGGAAGTGGCTAAGGCTGCCAAGCGCTTCGGCGAAGCCTTCGACGAGGCTCAGTTCCGCAGCACCAATGGCCGCGTGCTGGAACTCCAGGCCAAGCGCGACGCCCTGCACGAGCGTTTCCAGAAGGCCATGAACGCCAACGACCTCGACGAGCTCAAGCAGATCATCCTCGACGAGGAAATCGTATGCCCCATCAGCGGCACGCGCAACTGGACCGACGTGCGTCAGTTCAACCTCATGTTCAAGACCGAGGTCGGCTCCACCGCCGAAGGCACATCGACCATCTACCTCCGTCCCGAGACCGCTCAGGGTATCTTCGTCAATTACCTCAACGTTCAGAAGACCGGCCGCATGAAGCTGCCCTTCGGTATCGCACAGATCGGTAAGGCCTTCCGCAACGAGATCGTCGCACGCCAGTTCATCTTCCGTATGCGCGAGTTCGAGCAGATGGAGATGCAGTTCTTCGTCAAGCCCGGCACCGAGCTCGGATGGTTTGAGCAGTGGAAGCAGACGCGCATGGCCTGGCACCAAGCCCTCGGCTTCGGCGCAGAGAACTATCGTTTCCACGACCACGACAAGCTGGCCCACTACGCCAACGCCGCCACCGACATCGAGTTCCGCATGCCCTTCGGCTTCAAGGAAGTCGAGGGTATTCACTCCCGCACCAACTTCGACCTCTCGCAGCACGCCAAGTACAGCGGCAAGAAGATCGAGTACTTCGACCCCGAGACCAACGAGAGCTACACGCCCTACGTCATCGAAACCTCCATCGGTGTCGATCGCATGTTCCTCAGCGTCATGTGCCACAGCTACTGCGAGGAGCAGCTGGAGAATGGCGAGACGCGCGTCGTGCTGCGCCTGCCCGCTGCCCTGGCTCCCGTCAAGCTGGCTGTGCTGCCGCTGGTGAAGAAGGACGGTCTGCCCGAAATCGCTCAGGACATCGTCAACGACCTCCGTTTCCACTTCAACTGCAAGTACGACGAGAAGGACACCATCGGCAAGCGCTACCGTCGTATGGACGCCATCGGTTGCCCCTACTGCGTCACCATCGACCACGACTCGCTCGAGGACCACTGCGTCACCCTGCGCGACCGCGACACCATGGAGCAGCGCCGTGTGCCCATCGCTGATCTCCAGTCCATCATCGAGGACAAGGTCAGCATCACCAGCCTGCTGAAGAAGCTGCTGTAAGAAAAAGACCCACCCCCCGCCCTCCCTGTGAGGGAGGGAGTGGTTACTTTGAACCATGGCATACAAAACATCCTATCCTGATAGATATGGTTTATTGAAGGAATACGCACGTGAGAATCGGAGAAATCAGACGCTCGCCGAAACGTTCCTTTGGAACAATATTAAGGATGAAGTTTTAGGGGTCAAATTCCTACGTCAACATATAATAGGCGACTACATAGTAGATTTCCTTGCTCGTAGTGAAGGACTTATTATTGAAGTTGATGGCGCATATCATGCAGAACGCCAACAGAAGGAAGATGATGCGCTTAGGACGGATATCCTAGAACGGATGGGCTATAGTGTGATGCGCTTTACTAACGAACAGGTTCTTTACGATATTGATAGTGTTATTCAGCAAATAGAAGACTATTTCGACAAAGGAATCATCCTCAACAACAGCTACGATGAAACTTAAAATGACACCTTTTTCCAAGGTAACCACTCCCTCCCTTACAGGGAGGGTGAGGGGTGGGTCTGTTCTTTTCCTCTTGCTCCTATTCTTCTCCTCTTGTTCCTCCGACTCCTCCGACTACGACCCCTACCACCATTGGCGCACGCGCAATGAGGCGTGGTATGCCGGGGTGGCTGATTCGGCACGTACAGCCATCGCGGCTGCGCAGCGCCAGTATGGCGACCGTTGGGAGGAGCATTGCGATTGGAGGATGTATAAGTCGCTGCGGCGCAGCCCCATCTATCAGACGGGCCATCTTGAGGACAGCATTTGCGTGCATATCCTCACACGCGGCGAAGGAAGCGTGTCGCCGCTCTCAACCGATACCGTGTACATCAACTTCCGCGGTTGGCTGATGCCGACCACCGATGCCGAGGGCAATCGCAAGGACATCATCTTCGCGCAAACCTACTACGGCACGTTCGATCCCGCCACGGCAGCCGCCACGAAATCCGTCGTGAACGCGTTCTCCGAAGGTTTCGAGACGGCGCTGCAATACATGGTCGCCGGCGACGACTGGAACGTGTATATTCCTCAGGATCTGTTCTACGGCTCTTCGGGAAAGGATGTCATCCCGGGCTACAGCGCAGCGCTCTTTCGCATCAATATGGTGAAAGTACAGCCCGTGAAGTAGCGGCGGCGGTCATTCAATCTTAAGCCCCACCTCATTGACGCCTACGAGGCTCTGGTCGTTCATGATATGATAGACGAGAAACTCGTGGGCGTCCTTCGTTGTCAGTGCCCTGGTCGTCACCGTTTCATTCGTCTCGTGAAGAACAACGCCTTGCGTGAGCCATTTGCCCTGGCTGTCGGCAAGGATGAGATGCACGGTGTCGCGATGCGCAGGCTGTAGCGCCTCGGGGCAACGGTGTTCGACGACAAGCCACAGGTCGCGATACGCATAGCGGTCATCGACGCGCACTCCCGCCGTGATCGTGTATTGCCCGTCGCTGTTCACCGTGACGGGGGCAAAGCGCAGCGTGTCGGTCACTGTCCATCCCAAGGCGTTCGTCGCCATGAAATGGTGATACGGCAAACGAACGCCCTGGCAGCCGATGATGAGGGCTGCCAGCACGAGGCCACATAACAACTTACTCGCCCTCATTCGCGCGTGTGTTCTCGTTTTCGCTCTTCGCCTTCTTCTTCTTTTTCTTCTTTTTCTTCGCTTTGTCGAATCGCGTGAGCTCCTCCTGCGTGGCCAGGTCAACGGTCTTCGGTGCCTCCACGGGTGCACGGTCGTCGAGGCGTGCCGGCTTCTGTCCCTCCTTGTTCATCGCGATGACCTCCAAGGCACGCTCGGCCGTAATGGTCGTCAGGTTGGCGGCGATGCGTTTGTCGGTGGAATAGGTGACCATGTTCGTCAAGATGTCGGCCTTGAAGAAATGGAACGTGCCGTCGGCGGTCTCGAGCGACACTTCGCGACTGGGCAGTCGTCGCGAAGCCTCGACGTACTGATCCACCTCGAAATTCATGCAGCACTTGAGCTTCGCACACTGCCCCGCCAGCTTCTGCGGGTTGAGGCTCAAGTCCTGGAAGCGTGCCGCAGTGGTCGAGACGCTGACGAAGTTCTTCATCCACGTCGTGCAGCACAGCTCGCGGCCACAAGGGCCGAAGCCGCCAATGCGTCCTGCCTCCTGACGAGCGCCGATCTGCTTCATCTCGATGCGCACGTGGAAAGCGTCGGCAAGCACCTTAATCAGTTGACGGAAATCTACGCGCCCGTCAGCGATATAGTAGAAGATGGCCTTGTTACCATCGCCCTGATACTCGACGTCGCCTATCTTCATCTCCAGTCCTAAGTCCTTGGCAATCTGTCGGCTCTGGATCATCGTCTGATGCTCGCGCGCCTTCGCCTCCTCGTATTTCTCCATGTCGATGGGCCGCACTTTGCGATAGACACGTTTGATGTCGTCGGGGTTCTTGGGGGGCGTGCGTTTCATCTGAAGCAACACGAGCTTACCCGTGAGCGTCACGGTTCCTATGTCGTGTCCGGGCGAAGCTTCGACAGCCACCACGTCACCTTTCTCGAGGGGCAGGTTGTTGGAGTTGTGGTAGAACCCCTTGCGCGTGTTCTTGAACTGGACCTCCACCAAGTCCGTCGTTTCGGCGTTGCCAGGAATGTCAGCCAGGTAGTCGAACACGTTCAGCTGGCAGCTCTGCTTGGGGCAGCCGAGGTATGACAGGCCGCCGTGGGCTGGGGCTGGGATGGCGGGCCTGTTGTCTTGTCCTTTATTGGTTATTTCTTCCATATACTATTGATTTCCTGTCTTGTTTTTATTTTATAAGCAGCACGATCATCTTCAGCGCCAGGTCGAAGAACACCATCTTAGCGTTGACGTTCTGGGCGATGTCAATTTCGGCCTGCGTCAGCTCCTCGGTGATCGGAATCACGTTGCGTTCGTTGATGAATCGTGCGAAGTTCTTGCTGAAGGCCGCTTCGTCGCTGCTCTGGTCGTTGAGCTTCGGTTGTCCGAAGTTGAAGACGAAGTTTTCGCGCACCTGTCGCTGCGAAAAGGCGAGGAAGCTCTTCTGCGTCTCGCGTCCCATGCCTGCCAGCTGCTCCGACCACTCGCGCAGGTCCTTCACCTTGCGCTGGTAGGCGAGCCGCATGAGCATCATGAAGAGGTCGAGGAACAGACGCTCGTCCTTCGGAGGATGGGCCAGGCAGTATTCCTCGCGCGACAGCGGCGGCACAAGGATGCGCTGCGTACGGCTCAAGATGGTGCCGAGCACCAGATCGGGCTCTTCGCTGACCATCAGGAAATGAGTGCCGGCGGGCGGCTCCTCGAACAGCTTCAGCAGCTTGTTGGCCGTCTCCTGATTCATCTTTTCGGGCAGCCACACGACCATCACCTTACGCCCTCCGCGGTTGCTCTTGAGCACCAGCTTGCGCTGGATGGCATCAGCTTCTGCCACGTAATACTTCGCCTGCTGGTTCTCGGCGCCCATGTCGGCGAGCCAGTCGTTGAGGTCGAAGTAGGGACTTTTCAGCACACGCGTGCGCCACGCCTTGATATAAAGGTCGCTGATGGCATCCTCGGCTTTCGTCTTCGCATCCTTCACGATGGGGAAGGTGAAGTGCAGGTCGGGGTGCTCGAGCTTCATAGACATCCTGCACGAAACACACTCGCCGCACGCCGAACCGTCGTCCAGCGGATGTTCGCACAGCAGCGCCTGGGCAAAGGCCACGGCTATGGCCAGCTTACCAGAACCCTCAGCCCCACACAGCATCAGCGCGTGGGGTACACGATTCATACGCAGGTCGCCGAGCAGACGATTCCACGTCAGGGACTGGCCGATGAACGATTGTACTGCCATTTTCGTCTGCAAATATACGCATTATTTGCGACAACCACGTGTTCTGCGGCGGCTTGGATACGGCTTTCCGCTGCTTTTAACGTTTTTTTACTGACTTGATGCGCCCTTTTTGACAATAATCAAGTACTTTTGTACTTTATTAGAATGAAATCATCTATTCCAACTCTATTTTTAACATTAACAACAACTGCGTATGAAGAAATTTACTCTCATGCTGATTGCTGCCTTCGTGGCAGTAGTTTCTTTCGCAGGTACGCCGATGCGCAAGGCCATGTCCCTCGACGCCCGTCAGCTGCCTGCGCAGCGCCACTTTATGCCTCAGCAGAAGGCCGTCACGGCCTCCCTGCCCATGGTCACAAGCGCTGCCTCCAACCTCAAGAAGGCTCCTCGCAGAGCCTCTCGCAAGATCGCTTCCATCGACGAGCTCGAAGGCAAGTGGATACTCGCGTCCGTTTACTACGAGTGGGACGAGGAGAGCAATGACCTGAAAACCAAGAAGCCCAGCTCTGGCGGTACGCCCGTAACGATTACCAAGACGGGTGCGAACACGATCGCCATCTCAGGCTTCACCAGCGATGCCGAGAATGACATCGTAGCCAACGTAGATCTCGAAGCCGGCACGCTCACCATTGCCGACGGACAGACCCTGCTGACCACCGACTACGGACCCATCATCTTAACGAATGCAACCGATGAAGGCCCAATCACAGGAACCATCAATGACGATGGCACCATTGACATTGAGCAGATCTGGTGCGCGATGATCGGCGGCGACGGCGAATATGCCGGCTACCAGTGGTCTGACTACAACTTCTCGTTCTTAACACGGGCCAACGGTTCTATGAAGTGGACCGACGAGGACGGAGCTCAAGAGGTTGACGTGTACATCTATCAGGACCCCGATGATCCCAAGATGGCTGCCGTGTTCAACTTCGGCGGAGCGGGAACGGCCATCAATGTGTCCATGAAGGAGGATCACACCTTCGTCATCGAAAGTCAGCTGGTGGAAGACGGCGGTGAGGAATACGGTCTGTTCTACACCTACGGCCTCGACGAGGAAGGCGAGAACTTAGTCGCTCTTTCCGGTAAGGGCACCGAAACCACACTGACCTTCGACTGCAACTGGACAATTTATGCGCCTGCTACTAGCATTTGGTATGGTCTTTTGCAACCCGCCACCATCACCCTCACCGACGGCTCCTCCTTCCTCTATCCCATCATCCCCGACGTGGCTGCTATGCCCGCCGATCCCGAGATCTTAGAAGTGGGACCCTTTGATGAAGAAGAAGGCTACGGATACGTTCTCTTCGACGTGCCTTGCACCGACACCGAAGGCAACGACATCAAGGAATCGCTCCTCGCCTACCAGCTCTTTGCTGACATCGCTGGCGAGGTCGAGCCCATCGTCTTCACACCCGAGCTCTACCAGAACATCGACGAGGAAGTTTCCGTCATCCCCTACACCTTCAACGACAACTTCGATTTCGATGTCTATGAAGGCAGCAAAATCATCTATCTCAACTTCGACTTCAGCGCCTACGACCGCATCGGCGTCAAGAGCATTTACGCAGGCGGCGGCACGACCAACGAGACCGAGATCCAGTGGTACGAAATCGAGAAGCCCGGTGTTGACGGCACCTTCACGTTCGACTTCAACACCATGAGCGTTGCCACCTCCTCAAACGCCACCACAGACGGTGACATCACCGAGGAGCTGACGCTTGAGGAAGGCGCTGTCACGCTGACCGTGTCTCCGAAGACCGAAAGCGCCACCACCCCGAACCGCTTCTGGGCTACCATAAACGGCCCGCAGCTCCGCGTCTATAGCGGTACACTCACCCTCGAGGCTGCTGAAGGCGCCACGATCACAGGCATCGTCTTCAATGCCGGCAAGTGGAACGAGGGCAACTCCGCTTCCACGGGCGAGCTTGGCGAATACAACAGCGAAGAGAAGACCGTCGAATGGACGGGCTCGGCGCAGCAGGTCGTCTTCACCATCGCTGCCAACACGCAGATCAACTCCATCAACGTTGTCGTGGAAGAAGGTGGTGAAGTCACTCCCGGCGGCGATGATCAGCTCGTCGAACTGCCCGAGGGACTTGAGCCCCAAGCCTGGACGATGATAGGCACCTTCTGCAGCGACATGTCTGATGATAATGTGGAAAAAGAGGTTCAGGTGGCTATCGATGCCGACAACACGATCTACATTCAGGGACTCTCCTACTACTTCGAAGAGGCATGGCTCAAGGGCTCAATCGTGGACGGCGTCGCTGTCTTCCCCAGCGGTCAGTTCGTCGGCGAGGACGAGTACGGCAAGGAATATATGCTCGGCTCAGAGGATTTTGAGACCATCTGCGATATCCATTTTGCGTATGACCCCGAAGCCCAGACGCTGACACAGACGACAAATTACATCCTGGAAAACGGCGAAACCGCTGAAGAGATTTCTCCCTATGGCTATTGGGTCGGCGTCGTGTACTCCTTCGGAGCTCCCGAACCGCTCGTTCCCGTCACGCCTCCGGCAGACCTCGCCACAAACGTATATCTCCTCAAGTCCATGGTTCTGGAGGAGGACGACGATGATGAGAGTGACGGCGTGAAGGCCTTTGCCTCTCGCTTCGTTGAATACGAGAACCAGGTGTTTGTCGGTTTCGACAACGACGATATCTACATCCAGGGCCTCTCCGACTTCGTCCCCGAAGGTTGGGTCAAAGGCACCAAGAACAGTGATGGCAAATATGTCATTCCCGCCAACCAATATATTGGCACTTACTCCGCGATGGGGCTGATGGAGTTTGATTTCTTCCTGACGGCTGTCGATGAAAGCAACAACCTCATCGATGTCGTGCTCGACGTCGATTCCGAGAACAAAGTCATCTCAAGCGAACAGACTCTGGTCATCAACGAAAGCAGGAGCGCCCTGCAAGCGTTCGACGTATTCCAAGGCCTCCACATGGTGGAACTGGAGGAGATAGCTGCCGTGCCTGCCGACCCCGAATTCCTCAGCTACGAGGAATCCGAATCAGATGGCACGACGTATGTTCACGCTGAATTGTACATCCCCACTAAGAGCGTTGACGGCTTAGAGCTGAGAATGGACAAGCTGGCCTATCAGTTCTTCATCGAGAAAGACGGCGAGGTGCTGCCTCTCGTGTTCAAGAGTGAGCTCTACGACAATCTGGACGAGGATGTCACCATCATCCCTTATCTCTTCGATGACGATTGGGATTTCTACCGCGGTGGAGCATCAGTTTATCTCAACCAGCCCATGGAGGAGATCAAGACGTGGTCGAAGATCGGCGTCAAGACCATCAACAATGCTGGCGGCGAGACACACGAGTCGAACATCGTGTGGTTTGATCTCCTCAGCTATTGGGGCAATGAAGACGGCGTCGCCGCCGTTAAGGCCGACGGCCAGACTCGTTACTTCGACATCACCGGACGTGCTGCAACAGCTCGTCAGAAGGGACTCCTCATCAAGCAGGTGCGCCACGACGACGGCAGCGTCACCACTGCAAAAGTGCTCCGCAAATAACGCACTCTTGCAACTAAACATCAACTCCGCAAGCAGACAAACGCGCTGCTTGCGGAGTTTTTTTGCGGGCAGCGCTCCTCACGGATGGTCACCCTCCTGTGTTTCATACCTCATCCGATCATCCACGCGTAGATAGCGGCACAAATGAGGCAGGGGATGAGTCCGATGAGCACGCCCCACAGCGATTGGACGAAATGATAACGCTTCTGGTGGTAGGCACCATCCATGTGCTCCGTGCCGGGCAGCCGGACAGCTTTCATGTTGGCAAAGAGCACCCAGTCGAGGAACAGGCAGTCGTACCAGTCGATGAACAGCCAGATACCGTACCCCACGCCGAAGGCCGACCAGAAGTCATACGCACCAGCCAGCCACACGATGAGCAGAAGCAACGCCAACGCCACCAACAACGCACAGCCTTTCTTCGCAAGCACCGTAGCCGAGAAAAAAGACGAAGGCACACGCTCGTGCGTCTTGAAATACGCTTCCTGTATGTCCTCAGGGTAGTCGTGAATCCACCACACGGGATTCTTCACTAAAGGAATGAGAATCATGGCCGTGAAAGCTGCGGTCATGACGATGGTTTCGATGATGATAACGGTCCAGTTTAGCATAGGGTGATACACTTTTTTCTCCTTGCTGGATGCAAAGATGTTTAACTGAATAATACATAGTAGCCATCATTGGCCGCTGAAGAACAAGGAACAGTCTAAGGGAGATATTGACAACCCCATTGATAGACTTGTTGACTTATACCCAGAACTTTGTATGCTCTTTTTGGAGTACGATCTCTGGTAATTGTCCTTTCATGCGATGAAGGATTCTGCTGGCAAAGAACACATCGTGGAGTCCGATACCGATATTGTAGCAGAGGATGCGTTCCTGTGCGCTCTGACGGGCAGGGCAGCTGCCATTCAATACATCGCTCATTTCACATAGGTTGTGGAAACGGTCGAAATAGCGAAAGTTGCTGACGTGGCCTGTGTCGTCGCACACGACGCGATCGAAGAAGAGATCGCAGTTCTGGAAACCGCGCGTATGAACAGCAATCACTACTATGCCTTCGCCGAAGAGGTTATCGTCGGGGCATAGCAACTGGGGGGCTGCGGTGAGGCAACTGATAACGACCCCTGAACGGTTTACGAGTTGTGTTACATCGTCTATGATACCGAAATGAACGTTGTCATAGTCTCGGAACCGTTCGATGAATTGTTCTGCCTGATCCTTGTATCGCAACAGCAACACCTCATGATGTTGTTCGGGTTCTGCGTCCAAAAGGCAAAGCAATGTTGCGCGTGCCGTATTGCCAAGACCTATGAATCCATAAACGACATCGTCGTGAGCACGGAATAGTTGTGCCGAGAGGGTGGCAACAGCGCCTGTACGCATCGTGGTGATCCAGTCACCGTCAACAATTGACTTCAATTCGCCTGACTGTGCATCGTAGAGGAATATCTCGCTGCTCAGGCTCGGTGTGTTCCCTATGATTCTATTGACAATCTTCACGCCGAAGAATTGCTCTCCATCGGCCTGCGGGGGGAGCAGGCATGGCATGGTGTTGAAGAAATCCTCGCCTCTTGGGTGGACACTAATCTTGGTGGGTAGAGTGGCTTGCTTCTTGATGCCGAAACTCTCGCGAATCCATTCCACACATTCACGCGGACGGATTTGAAGTTGTTGTATGTCTGTATGTTGGATGATGTGCATAGTGCTATGAGATGAGCTCGCGCAGGGCGTTGATGAGTCGGTCGTTATCCTTCGTGTCGCGTACAGCGATGCGCACGTAGTGCTTACCCTCGAAAGCTTTTTTGTAGCCGCAGTCCTTGATGAGTATGTTCTCGCGTTTGATGAGAAGTATGGCGAGCTCGGAGGAGGTGAAGCGGTCGGTGATTTCGCAGAGGAAGTAGTTGGCTTCGGAGGGGATGACGCGCAGGAAGGGAATGGTTTGAAGCTCGCGGCAGAAGCGCGTACGCTCGTCCTGGAACTGCTGGCAGGCACGACGGTAGTCGTCCTCGTACTTGCCGTAGATTTGCATGTAGTACTCGCCGAAGGAGTTGATGTTCCAGATACTGACGTCGCGTCGCACGGCCTCGATGAGGGAGCGGTCGGCCGAAGCCAGCACGCCGAGACGCAAGCCCGGGACGCCGTAGCTCTTGGAGATACTCTTCATGACGATCATCGAGGGATGTGCCTCGAGCGTCTCGTCCTGCAGCAGCGACCCTTCGGGGTAACAGGAGGCGAAATCCACGAACGACTCATCGACGAGCAACCGAATACCGCGATCCTCACACCAGCGTTCGAGACGCAGCACGTCGGCACGCGGGATGAAGTTACCGCTGGGGTTGTCGGGGTTGATGAGCAGGAGCATGGAGAGCTGCTTGTCGGCGAAGAACGTCATGAGGTCGTCGGCGGTGTAGGCGAAATCAGCGTTGGAGGGATGAAAAACGACCAATTCATCGGCGTTTTTACGATTCGGATACTCTTCGAACGTGGGATAGACGACGCCCAGCCGTCCCGGCGTACGCTCGACGACGGCCTTGATGAGTTCCGCAGCGCCGTTGCCGGGCACGGTATAGTCCTGCGATATGCCGAAGTACTTGCCGGCGAGCAGGGCGTTGACTTTCATGCCGGATGGGTACTGCGTGAGCAGGGCATCGAAGTTGGCGAAGAGTTCCTGTTTGAGGCGAGCCGAAGGGAAATAGGGATTCACCAGATAGTTGAAATCCAACATCCCGGGAAAACGCCAGAAGCCACCGAAGCGTCTCGAATAGCTGCGCCACAGGTCCTCGCCCTCTGCGAAGAGCGTCTCGGCGATATCGAGGTCCTGGATATCGTCAATCTCGTACCACTTGAGGTTGCCGATAGAGAGCGCCTTGAGGTCAGTACGGTCGAGGAAGGTGAGTACGCGTAGCACCTGCTCGTAGTACTCGTTGTCTCCCATGGCGCGGACATAGACTTCGAGGAAAGGTACGTAGCGCGTGCGCAGGAACTCGCGGCTGAACTTATAGACGTTCACGGTCTTGTAGTACAGCGCACTCTCGTCGTAGCGGAACGAACTCTTGGGCACGAAACTGGTGATGCAACCGTCGTCGTCGAGGCGCACCATCGTACCATCCATCCACGATTCGTACTTGGCCACGAGTGCCAGGTTGGGCCACTCGTTGTCGAGGAGCAAGCGGAAGATGCGACTGTCGAGGATGAGGTCGCTCTCGATGAGAAGTGTGTCATCCTCCAGCAACTTGTCCTTGGCCAGGGCTAAGGAATAGATATTGTTGGTTCGGTCGAAAATGTCATTCATCACATACTCGATGTTCAGCTCAGGGAACTGCTCGCTGATGTGGGCGCAAAGCCCTTCGGCCTGATAGCCTACGACGATGACGATGCGAGTGAGGGGCAGGGCGGAGAGTTGCGAGAGCAGGCGGTCGATGAGGCGCGTGCCGTTGACCTCCACCATGCATTTGGTCTGCGTGCGCGTGAGTTCACCAAGGCGGCGACCCATGCCCGCGGCAAGGATAATAGCTTGCATAACGGCTGTAGAAGTTGGTATTCGTGGCGCAAAGATAACAAAAAGTTGAAAGTTGATTGTTGAAAGTTGAAAGTTTTTGCCCTTTTCCACGTTAATTTATTATTTATCATTTATTATTTATCATTTATTCATCAAAAAGTAATATCTTTGCGCCCAAATTCAACGACCCCCCGATGGTTACGCCCCATCGAGGCAGTATCGCAGAAATGGTTATTTCATCCACAGAAAACGAGGCGCTCCGCCAGCGCTTCTCGCCCGAAGGCTCTCCCCTGCGTCGCCATCAGGATCGTATGCTCGAGATGATGGTGTGGCTTGACGCCGTGTGCCGCCGCCACGGTATTCCCTACTGGCTGGGATCAGGCACGCTGCTGGGAGCCGTGCGCCACGGCGGTTTCATCCCGTGGGACGACGACGTCGATATCGAGTTCCGTCACGAGGACTACCCCCGCCTCATGGAGGTGCTGGCTGAGGAGACGGCAGGCACCGACTACGTCCTGCAGACGCACACGACCGACCCCGGCTACTTTTTCACCTACGCCAAACTGCGCGACCGCCGCAGCCGTATGCTCGAACAAACGGGCTACGACCACATTTTCACCTACCAAGGCATCTACCTCGACCTCTTCGAGCTGGAAGTTATGCCGGGCGCGCTGCACTGGCTGTCGAACCGCACCTTCGGCCGCGTGTATAAGGTGATGAAGAACCCGGAATACAACGCCCAGCAGCTCGTGCGCAAGACTGGCGACATCCTCCGTTTCAACCAACGCTACGTCTTCCCCGTGCTGCGCGCCCTCTCGCGGCTGTCGCATCAGAAGCTGCTCCACTATTCGCCGGGCATCCCCTTCGAGAGTTGCCGCGACCCGCAGGAGCTCTTCCCCCTGACGACTGTCGCCTTCGAAGGCCGCCGCTTCTCGGCACCCCACGACCCCGAAGCCTACCTGCGAAGGATGTTCGGCAAGTGGCAGCAGCTGCCCGACCTGGACAAGATTCCGACTCACACGGCTAAAATAGAATTCATCTAAAGTTTTATGCAAAAACCCCGTCTGGAATGGCTCGACGCGTTGCGCGGCTTCACGATGCTCATGGTGGTCACGAACCACACCTATGGCTTCGGCTTCGCTACGGACACGAAGTATTCGATGTTCATGTCCCTGTGCCTGCTGTTCCGTATGCCCCTTTTCTTCTTCATCAGCGGTTTCCTGGCTTACAAGGCCTCGTTCTCGTGGAACCTGCGCGACACGGGGCAGCTCATCGCCAAGAAGCTGCGCGTGCAAATCGTTCCCACCATCGTGTTCATGACCGCTTATATCGCCATCGCGGCCAAGCATTTCTGGCCCAAGATGGAGGAGGCATGGATGAGCCCCACGAAGGGCGGCTACTGGTTCACGCTGGTGCTCCTCGAGATGTTCCTGGTGTACTATGCGGTATGCTGGGTAGGCAACCGTTTCACGAAAGGCTCACGCGGGTCTGTCGCTCTTATCATCTTGTGGTTCCTCTCACTCTTCGCCTACGCCACGCTGTATATGCCGTCGTGGTTCTCGTGGTATCGCGATGATTTCTGGAAGGCGACGAGCATCACTGAGTTGGCGCGCTACTTCCATTTCTTCCTCCTGGGCAACCTCGTCCATCGCTACTGGGGACAGGTGCAGCGGCTGTTCGACTCCAAGTGGTTCTTCCCCCTGCTCATCGCCATCGCCTACGTTGGCGCTGCCGACTACCTGAAATGGCACAACCTGCGTCTGCAGTGGGCCAACCTGCCGCGCACGCTGTCGATGTATGCTCTGGTGATGATGATCGTGGCCTTCTTCCGCCACTACGCCGACTGGTTCTCGAAGGACACGAAGGTGGGTTACGCCCTGCAATACATTGGCGTTCGCACACTCGACATCTACCTCATCCACTATTTCTTCATCCCTAAGCTGCCCGATGTGGGCGTGTGGTTCAAGGCCCATCCGCAGAACTTCATCCTCGAAGGCTCCGTGGCCATCGCCCTCGGTCTGCTCGTCGTGGCCTTCTCGCTGCTCACAAGTCAGGTGCTGCGCGTCAGCCCGTTCCTGAAGAAATGGCTGTTCGGGCGCGAGTAGGCGGTGCGCCTATTCCTCGCGTGTGATTTTCTCGATGCGCAGTTTCATGACGCCGGCCGGCACTGTCACCTCCACGACGTCCCCCACGTGTTTATTCAGCAACGCCTGTCCTATAGGCGATTTGATCGATATCTTGCCCTCGCGCAGGTTCGCCTCGTGAGGGCTGGCGATGGTATAGGTCATCGTGGCGTTGTTGGCCAGGTTGATCATCTCGACGCGGCTCAGGAGTCCCACGATGTCGCTGCTCAGGCGCGACGTGTCGAGGACGCGTGCAAACTCCAGCACACGCTGCTTGAAGCGTATGCGGCTCAACAGTCGTCCCTGCTCGCGCTTGGCGGCGTGGTACTCGAAATTCTCGCTCAAGTCGCCTTTGTCGCGTGCCTCAGAGATAGCGTCCTTCACGCGGGGCAATTCCACCTGTTCCAGATACCGGAGTTCCTCGACGAGCTTGTCGTAGCCCTCCTTTGACATATATTCCATAGTGCTGTTTCTTAATCTTGTCTGGCCATTGAGAGGCCGTGGTTTTTACGTTTTCGGGCTGCAAAGATAGTGAAAAATTGATGAATGATGAATGATGAATGATGATTTCTTGCCTTTTTGTCGTATATTCTTCACTTTTTCAATCATCAATCATCAATCATCAATACAAAATTCCTATCTTTGCCGCAAGAATTACTAAAAGCCCGATATGTTTTCCCCCGTAGCACTATTCGTTTACAACCGCGTGGACAACACGCGCGCGACGCTGCGAGCGCTGATGGCCAACACATTGGCAGCGCAGACCGACCTCTACGTGTTCTCCGACGGCGGCAAGGACGAAAACTCCTGGGCCGCCGTGCGAGAAGTGAGAGCACTGCTGCACGAGGTGGAGCAAGAGGTCGCGCGCACGCATTCCTTATTAAGTATGACCATCGTGGAGCGCCCCGTGAACTATTACCTCGAACGCAATGTCATCGAAGGCATCAACCAAGTCCTGGAGCGCCACGAGACCATCATCGTTCTCGAAGACGACATCGTCACTTCGCCCCATTTCCTGCAGTTCATGAACGACGCTTTTGCGTTGTATCGCGACGAGCAACGAGTCATGCACGTCAGCGGGTTCACGCGCCTCAATCCTCAGCCATCAGCCATCAACCATCAACCATCAACCATCAGCCATCAACCATCAACCTACTTCTCTCCCTTCATGGCCGGCTGGGGATGGGGCACTTGGCGCGACCGATGGAATGGCCATTTTTTGCACTATCAGTCGCGCAGCGAAGCACTCGAAGGCCTCAACGCCGAAGACCTGGATGCGTTGGAGTACGGCGGCGTGTTCCCTTGCCTGAAGAACTTGGACCGAAAGCCCATCCCATGGGACATCTGCTGGGGCATCGCCATTCATCGCGCCAACGGCTTGTGTCTCTACCCTTCGCACACATTAGTACGCAACATTGGGCTCGAAGGCGGCACGCACTACGGACATCTGCCCGTCTGGTGTACACGCCTGCTGCAGCACTACGAATACGATCGTCCTGTTTACGAAAGCCCCATCACCGTGACGAGAATTGAGCCAAAGGAGGACCCGCAAATCGAGGCGGCCATGAAAACAGCACTCACCGACTGGGGGATTCGCTACACGTGGCTCGGGCGAGTCATTAGGAGCGCATATAAAAGATTAAATTTTTTCCTCTAGCTGCAACTTTTGTGCTTCGACGTACGTCTAACGGGTAGAGACAGCAAAAACTAAAACATCTTATAACAATGAAAACTACAAGATTTCTCTACACCGCACTGGCCGCATTCCTGCTGGCCGCAATGCCCGTCAACTTCGTCTCAGCCGAAGACGTGGCTGACTCCACGACGACTCACAAGAGGATCGTCTATGACAAGAACAACAAAGTCAATGGACGCGCCATCACCCCTCAAGAAAAAGAAGTTGCCAAGAAGATGGCCAAGCAGGGCGCACAAATGGGCTCCAAGGCAGCCAAGCTGGCGCTGACAGCCATCACCAACCCCTCGAAAGCCGACAGCCTGGGCAAGGAACTCGAGAAGATGGGCGACGAAATGGAACGCCTGGGCGACTCGCTGGAATCACTCTCGGAGGATACCACCTTCTTCTACGAAGGCGAAAACGCTGACACCGTCGTCCTCTCCGACGAGGATTTCGACGACATCGCTGAGGAGTTCGGCAAGAATTGGGACTTAGACTTCAAATTTCCGGGGCTGCTCGGCGGAGCATTAGG
>Ga0310697_10001361_pt1 | contig 28930 bp, 19 predicted proteins | sample 172DNAGHGlowgp2_FD_203883 | JGI IMG/M metagenome (GOLD analysis project Ga0310697, IMG submission 203883) | Sheep rumen microbial communities from Palmerston North, Manawatu-Wanganui, New Zealand - 1728 DNA GHGlow gp2 (v2) (version 2) | ecosystem: Host-associated > Mammals > Digestive system >... | reverse complement strand
AGAAGACTATCAAGCTGCACTCCATCAAGGCGCGTCCCGAGTGGAAGAAGAACCGCCGCAAGACGGCCAAGGACCGCGAGTGGCTCGGCCGCCACGAGTACAACCCTTTCCTCTGGAAAGCCTGGATGATGCTCGGCAAGGCACAGTTCCAGAAAGGAGCCTTCGACGAGGCCGCCGCCACTTTCTCCTATGTCAGCCGTCTGTACGAGACACAGCCTATGCAGAACTCCATGGCACGCGCATGGCTTGCCAAGTGCTACACCGAGCTCGACTGGTTCTACGATGCCGAGGACGTAATACGTAACATGAGCCGCGACTCCATACACTACCGTTCCGTACGCGACTGGGATGCCACCTATGCTAACTACTACCTCAGCTCCGGGGAATTAGAAAAGGCCGTCCCCTATCTGCGCAAGGTCATCAAGAGCGAGCGGCGCAAGACACAGAAAGGGCGCCTGTGGTTCATCATGGGACAGATAGAGACTGCCCTCGGCCATCGCGAAGCAGCCTACAAAGCCTACGGGCGTACCATACGTCAGAACCCGCCCTACGAACTGGCCTTCAACGCCCGCATAGCCCAGACAGAGGTTATGGCAGCGAACAATGCCCGTGGCATGATAAGCAAGCTGCGTCGTATGGCTGCCAACGACAACAACAAGGACTTTCTTGACCAAGTGTACTACGCCATTGGTAACATCCACCTGGCACAGGGCGACACATTGAAGGCCATAGGTGCCTACGAGACAGGTAACGAGAAAGCCACACGCTCAGGCATAGAGAAAGGCGTGCTGCTGCTACGTCTCGGTGGGCTGTACTGGGAGCGCGAGAAGTATAACGACGCACAGCGCTGCTATGGTGCCGCCATAGGAATGCTCGACAAAGAGCGTGACGACTATGAGGAGCTGTCGCGTCGCTCAAAGGTGCTCGACGAACTGGTGCCGTTCACCGATGCCGTCTATCTGCAGGACTCTCTGCTGCTGTTAGCCAAGATGGACGAGAACGAGCGCAATGCCGCCATCGACCGCGTCATCGAGGCACTGAAGAAGAAAGAGAAAGAAGAGCGCGACAAGGCTCAGGAGGAAGAGGTGGAGCGACAGCTGGCACAGCGCGGTGCCACCGGCGGCAACCGTAACACTTCGACACAGCAGCGCACACCCGCCATTCCCGCAGTCGGAGGTGCCAACAACGGACAGTGGTACTTCTACAACCAGACGGCCGTAAGCCAAGGTAAGCAGACCTTCCAGCGTCAGTGGGGCAAACGCGAGAACGTGGACAACTGGCAGCGAATAAACCAAACTGTGGTGGGTGCACCGCCGATTCTGCCAGAAAGCCAGGAAGCTCCTGATTCACAGACTACCGCTGATGCCCAGCCGTCCCAGGGCTCGCCGGAGTCAACAGACTCCCAGGGAGCACCCGACTCGCCGGATACTGCCGAGGCTGCCGAGTCCGATACCCTCGCCAACGACCCACACAACCGCGAGTATTATCTTGCGCAGATACCTTTCTCCGAAGAGCAACAGGCTGAGAGCCATGCTATCATACAGGACGGGCTGCTGCATGCCGGCATCATCTTCAAGGACAAACTGGACAACCTCCCGCTGGCTGAGAAGCAGCTGCTTCGGCTCACAAACAACTACCCCGACTTCCAACAGTTAGACGAGGCGTGGTACCACCTGTTCCTGCTCTATTCACGCATGGGCCGCCATGAGACGGCGGAGGTATGTCTTGACCACTTGAAAGCCGAGCACCCCGAGAGTCAATGGACGGTGCTGCTCAGCGACCCGTACTTTGCCGAGAATGCACTCTTCGGCCAACACATCGAAGACTCGCTTTATGCTGCCACCTACGAAGCCTTCCGTCAGGATCGCTATATGGATGTCCGTGCTAACACGCGCATCTCCGAAGAACGTTTCCCCTTGGGCGAGAATCGTCCGAAGTTCATCTTCATCCACGGCCTAAGCCTGCTCAACGAAGGCGATGCTGGCGGCTGTATAGAACAGCTGAAGACCGTCGTCGAGAAATACCCCCAGAGCGAAGTCACCGAAATGGCCGGCATGATAGTAAAAGGAGTTCAGGAAGGCCGTCCCCTTCACGGCGGGAAATTCGACTTGGGCGACGTATGGTCACGGCGCGATGTCACGCTGACTGCCGACTCCACATCCACCGACACCCTGTCGGCCGAGCGTAACACAAACTTCCTCTTTATCATAGCCTATGAGCCGGACTCCCTCGATGCCTCGCGCACTGGTGGCAATATCGCTGCCGTAGAGAACCAGATGCTCTTCGAGATAGCCCGTTACAACTTCACTAACTTCATGGTGCGTAACTTCGACATCAGTGTCGAGAAAGACGGATACCTTCACCGGCTGGTCATCAGCGGATTCCTCAGCTACGACGAGGCACTGCAGTATGCGCGCCAGATACGGTCACGCGAAGAGATGGTACGTCTGTTCAGCAACTGCCGTACACTGATTATCAGCGAGCACAACTCAGCACTGCTCGGCACACGTTTTAGCTATAACGACTACGAGGAGTTCTACGACAAGACCTTCGTCCCAATGGAGGTCAGCGACGAACAGCTCCTTACCATCCCCGAGTCGATTGGTGAGCCCGACGATGAAGACGAAGAGACTGAAGACGACGAAGCCCAGCCCGCTCCGCAGGACGGCAGCGATCTGGACTTCGGCGACGATTTCTTCTAACGTGATCTACTTACGTGACTTCCTCTGTCATTAGGAAGCCACACAACTACTCAACAAAGATTTTCCTGATAGTATTGTTGCTGCGTACGACATATATGCCTGAACGGAGCTGTCCACGACTCGGAACACCCTGACCTCGGTGAACACAGCGTCCTAAGAGGTCGTAAACCCCGTCGGGCAGCGTCGTCACAGGTCTCTGCGCCTCAGCAATACGGGTCATAACGTCGTCAGCACTGACGACGGGGAACAGCATCCACTGACGGTGTGTCGGAGTGTCGCTATTGGCATACTCCCACGTACAAATCTTCGTTCCGGCGGCTGTACTCTCATTCGACAGGTCAAGAGCATATGTAGAGTAACGGCTCGGACTGATCTTGACATATGGTCTGTCGAGAGGCTGAATGCTGAACGACTGCTCACTCGTCGTGGCTGTCAGGGCATCAAGAGACGAGCTGCCACTGGAACGGTGCGACGACAGCCGCTGCCCACGGGCATTACGTATGACATACGATGGCCCATCAGCCACCAGCCGCCACAGCTGTCCCTCATCCTTGGTGTCTATGTCCTGCAGCGTCACTTCGCCACGTTCGTTAGCGGTTATGGCACGTGTAGTCTCGTGTCGTGGAACGATGATGTAGTCACAATCGGTACGCAGTTCATCCAGTCCAGTGCTCGGTCGGCAGGGGACGAGCACCGTAGTTATGCTCTGCTCGGGCAAAGGCAGTGTCAGCTCGGACCCACTGACCTTTACATTGTTCACCTTGGCGAGGTTCAGACTCTGTGTCGTGCGGTAGGCTGTAAGTGGCGACTCCGGCGATAGGACCTCAAACTGTGAGAGGTCGACACGGTGGACTGTTCGCGACCCGGTGTTCAGCAGCACCAGCACCAGTGTGTCGCGTGTGGGGTTGAGTGCTGCGAGCGACTGGTTGTTGAGCGATGTGATGATGGTACTGCCGTGAGGAATGAAACGGCTGAACTGCTGACGTACATAGTAGTTCTTAACCTTATTGAACGTCTGTGCGCTGAAACTGCCACGGACGGTGCACCACTGGTCGTTAGCCTCTTCTATGTACTGCCAGTCTATCCATGCCTCGGGCTGCATATAGCGCATGTCGTCAATGAGTTTCTGAGCCAAGCTCAAATTGCCGGCAATGCCGCTGCCACCAGCACCGACCTCGCTCATCCACAAGGTCATACCAGCCTGACGGGCAAGGAATGCCATATGCACACGGTCGGGGTTGGAGCCACTGTAGGAGTGAGTGTTCCACTGCCCCACCTTCTGAAGTACCCCGGCACTCTTATACTGCAGGAAGCCCCCCACGGCAATGCCGATGTTCGTCTCGTCGGAAGCTGAGATGACGGTAGAGAGCCCCGAAGCCTTCAGTATCGGCTCCAACACTCGGATGAAAGCCACTTGTGAACTGTAGTCAAAATGGCATCCCTCCTGAACACCATTGGCGTACCAGAAAGTTGTCGCCGACTCGTTGAAGGGTTCGAGAGTCTTGAACTCTATGCCGTACTCGTCTTTATAGTGCTTACAGACATCGACGAGGTAGTGCGCGAACTCCTCGTAGTACTCGGGCTTCAGGTTGTCCTTTCCGCCGTCGACATTGCCGGCCACACAGCCGCTATAGGTCATATACCAGGGACAGGAGTTGCTGAACGCCTCGAAGACAGCATCAGGCCGTTTCTCCTTGATCTTCAACATTATCTTTCGCTGTGCTGCATCGCGGTCCCAATGGTACGTGTCACCGGAGAAGTCCTTGAAGCCTTCCATCTCGGCACGCAACCCTTTGCCATTGCCCATGTGGTGAAGCGTACAGTTGCGGTTCTGCGGGTCGTCGCCACCGCCGATGTTATACCGGAAGATGCTATAATTCAGTCCCGTGGGACTCACCAGCCAGTCTACAATCTGATCTATCTTGCTATCACTCCACTTACCACACATGTTGGCCCACCAGCATAGGGAGACTCCCCACCCGTCGAACCACTGCCGCTCCAGTGCCGGACTGACACCATAGCAGAGCGTATCGACACGTGCCGTGGCATCGGCCTCGGTACTGAAATACCAATAGTGCTTCACGTCGCTGCCGTCTTTGTCGGAGTAGACCTTTGCCTCCGCCTCGTTGCCGTCGGTACCGAGATACTTGTTATTGCCTTTGCAGCGCAGCCGTACATACGATGTGGACACCTGCTCGATACTGAACTTGGCATTGTCCTGAGCCGCATCGCTGACGAACAGGGTGTTCCAAGAGTTGTACTTCGACAGATACAACTGTTTCCCCGATGCCTCGATGGTGTAATATCCGTCACCTGTCGGACTGATAGTCATCTTCTGTGGACTGGCAGCGTTTGCCGCCTCAAGGAAACCGCCCTTGTCGCTGCCCATCTTCAGGTGGTTGCCACTGCTGTGTATCAGGAACAGCGTTGTTGGCTCAGAGAATGTCTGCGCGAGAGCAACTACAGAGACCACGACCATCGCAAGGCTTAGCATTAGAATACGTTTCGTCATAATCGTTCCTTATTATATTGCACTGTTTGTACGGCCAGCGACGGCGCTGCCGCGTCTGCAAAGATACAACTTTTCGTTCGAAAACGCAGCTGTTTTCATAAAAAAAAGTTGTATTGACACATAAAGCAGGCTAAGAAAGAAGAAATCAAGTTAAAAAGCCATGCCGTTCTTTTGCCAGAACGTTGTTTTTTTGTATCTTTGAAACGAAAAACAAGAAAAAAGATGACAAACGGACTATTACTCTGGGTAGACGACGAGATAGAACAGCTCCGCGCCCACCTGCTGTTCTTGGAGAAGAAAGGCTATGAGGTGGTGACCGTCTCTAACGGCACCGATGCCATAGAGGAGTGTCAACAGCAGTCGTTCGACCTGGTACTGCTCGACGAGCAAATGCCGGGGTTGAGCGGTCTGGAAACGCTGCAGCGCATAAAGGAGCTGCAGCCGGCCCTGCCCGTAGTGATGGTCACCAAGAGCGAGGAGGAGAACATCATGGAGCAGGCTATAGGCCAGAAGATTGCCGACTACCTGATAAAGCCCGTCAACCCCAACCAGATCCTGCTGACGCTGAAGAAGAACATCCACCGCCGCGAGATAGAGACCGAGGTGACACAGAGCCAATACCAGCAACAGTTCCAGCAGATCGCCATGCAGATCATGGACTGTCGCTCGTGGCACGACTGGGTGGAGGTCTACAAACGGCTCGTACACTGGGAGCTGCAGCTCTCAGCCACCGACTCACAGATGACCGACATGCTCCGTCGGCAGAAGGAGGAGGCAAACCTCGACTTTGCCAAATTTATCAAGAAGAACTACATGGACTGGGTGGAGGACCGTGACCCACGCAGGCCTCTCATGTCGCCCGACCTCTTCAAGCGTAAGGTGTTTCCGCTCCTCGGCGAGGGCAAGAAGGTGTTCCTCGTCGTACTCGACAACTTCCGCTATGACCAGTGGCGCATGCTGTCAGGCGAGATTGGCGACCAATTCGACATCGACGAAGACCTCTATTGTTCCATACTGCCCACCGCCACGCAGTACGCCCGTAACGCCATCTTCTCCGGGCTCATGCCCGACCAGATAGCCCGTATGTTCCCCAATCTCTGGGTCGACGAGGACGAGGAGGAAGGCAAGAACCTCAACGAGGAGCCGCTCATCCGCACACAGATGGATCGTTACCGTCGCCGTAACACCTTCAGCTACCATAAGGTTAACACGTCGCTGGATGCCGAACACCTCATGCAGCAGCTGCCACAGCTTGTCCGTTACGACCTTAACGTCGTGGTGTTCAACTTCATCGACATGCTCTCACACGCCCGCACAGAAAGCCGCATGGTACGCGAGCTGGCCAACAACGAGTCTGCCTACCGTTCCATCACGCTCTCATGGCTGCGTCACTCCGTCATCGCAGACTTCTTCCGCCAGCTGGCGCAGTCGGACTATAGCGTCATCGTCACCACCGACCACGGTTCCATACGTTGCACACAGCCAGTGAAGATAATCGGAGACCGAAATACCAACACTAACCTGCGATACAAACTCGGCAAGAACCTCAGCTACGACGACAAGAGTCTTTTCGTGATACGCGACCCGAAAAAAGCACAGCTACCGTCACCCAACCTCTCTACGAGCTATGTCTTTGCTACCGGCAACTCCTTCTTCGCCTATCCCAATAACTACAACTACTACGTCTCCTACTACCGTGACACATTCCAGCACGGTGGTATCTCAATGGAGGAGATGATTGTCCCCCTCGTCACTATGACAGGCAAGAAACGCTGAGTTCTTTCAGGGTAGCCCCCTCGCATTAGTAGTACTCGATAGTCCTGCTAAGCGTTGCGGTATTTGGCTGACTGTCAGGTCCGTCTATGAGAACCATATACTCCTCGGTATATGTCGTCCAGTTGCCGTGTGAGTCATACTTATACTCCCATTTCGTTGGACGTATCCATGGACGGTCAGACTCCTGGTTCTCCCACTCACGCAACAGTGTCAACTCTCCCGACTTTTCATCATATGTCCACTCACGCGAATAAGTAAAGCCGAAAAATGCGTCGATAGGATTGCCTGGCTTGCACGTCCACTTCACCGGATTGATGAATCTCTTCTCGCTGTCGGAGTACTCCGTCAGCCCAGAAGGCCCGTCAACAGTCAGGGGCATACCATTCTGACGCCATGCCATTGCGGTAATGATGTTATACTCGTTAATCTCGCCCGAATAAGGATAGCTTCCTTGATATTTTATGGGGTTGAACGTGTACGTATGGTTCTCACCGTCATCAACTGGGTTTCCGTTTTCGTCAGTGACATAGCCGTCGTAGCTGACAACCAGTGCTCCATCTTCAGTGAAGCGGTACGAGTAGTCATAATAGTGCCCCGACTTGTTCATTACCGAACTTACCACACGTCTGGAGAGCCCCTTGCGGAGGTTGTTCAGCACGTCGCGGTTCTCTGGCCCGAGATAGTTGACAAAGGTGCGGCTGTCAAACGACTGTGGGTCCACCCACACATATTTCGTTCCATTGCCATACTCATACTCTGTGGTTTCTATGGTACTATAATGGTCTATCTGAGAGCCGCCTTTTTCCGTGACACGTCCATAGACTTCCTTGACGAGCCGTCCCTGACTGTCGTAAGTGTACCATGTGCACCATTCCGGGAACCGGCTTCCAGAATCGACGGTTCGGCAGAACGTCAGATGACCGGCTTCGTCATACTCGTACTCCGTATGGACGCTGTTGTTAAAATACCACTTCTTCACCTTACCACGTAGTCCAGCCTTCTCACGGTCCGTACGGTCCCAGTAGTTCGTCTCGTACCAGGGTTCTGGCAACATATTGTCACTATTCTTTTCCTCGCCGGATGGTGTGTTGTCATCCTTCTGTTCCGTCTGGTTCTGCGTTCCACTGCCGGTGTCTTCGTCATCATCGTCACCACAGGCGACAAAAGCTGCCAGACATACAAATAATAACGATACCGTCTTAAGCTTAGCTGACAAAAGATACTTCATTATTGATGTGAGTTTAGTATGAATGTGATATATCGTTGGCAAAGATACAATAAAAACAGCAATCGCCAAAGCAAAAGCGGAATAATTACACCATAAGAGGCAAAAATTTTGCAGATTGCAGGAAAAGAGTTACCTTTGCAGCCATTATGAAGATTGTCATAGACGATATAGAGAACATCAGCGAGGCTGCCCGACAATTCGTCAGTCTCATCGGCGAGCGCCATGTGTTCGCCTTCTACGGCACGATGGGTGCCGGCAAGACCACGTTCATAAAAGCCGTGTGCGAGGAACTGGGTGTCAGTGACGTTATCACCTCGCCGACCTTCGCTATTGTGAACGAGTACTCTACCGCCACCGACCGTATTTATCACTTCGACTTCTACCGAATAAAGAAGTTAGACGAGGTCTACGATATGGGATACGAGGACTATTTCTACTCCGGCTCACTATGTCTCATCGAGTGGCCTGAGCTAATAGAAGAACTCCTGCCCGAGGATGCCGTAAAGGTAAGCATCGCCGAGCAGGAGGACGGTAGCAGGGTCGTTACACTCTGATAGTGGTAGAACAATGTAGCGAATGGGTGAGACGTTCTTATAGGTTCGCCTCCTGGAAGTCCATGTCGGCCTCAACGAGGTACACCACCTCGGAAGGGTCGAAGGTGCCTTGTCCGTCTCTCTTCGCTTGAGCAGTCAGTGCGTCAGCCACCTGCTGCATGTCGATGTCTATCTCGTCGGCCTGCGACTCCAGTATACCACTGTCGTAGTAATAGTCGACGATGGCATCGATGAAGTAGTAGATGTCATCGTCGCTGAAGTGAGGCTTGACATCCTGAGGCAGCCGTTCGCGTATGAATGCCACTTCGCGGCGGTTTTCCTCCTCATCCATGAGGAGCTCTTCGTCAATGCCAGCCATCTTTCTGTTTTACGATTTTTGCAATCATACAATTAGGATTCCCGACACTTAGAGCATAGCCTTGAACTTCTCCTCGAGCTTTGCCCTGCTGACGGCACCCACCAGCTTGTCGACGACCTCACCATTCTTGAAGAACAGTATCGTGGGGATGTTACGAATACCGAACTCCTCGGCCAGTTCGTCATTCTCTTCCACATCACATTTCCCAACGGTGATCTGTCCATCATACTGCTGAGCCAAGTCAGCCACGATGGGACCTATCATACGACAGGGGCCACACCATGTAGCCCAGAAATCAACCACTAACGGCTGTGCGCCGCCTTTCAGACTTGCAAAGTTCTCGCTTGTTACTTGTACTTCCATAAATGTAATTCTTTCTATTAAACAATCTCGATTATTTTTACTGGTTTTCCTGCAAACATCGTGCCAAAGGTTTCCAGAGCCTTTGGAGCCTATAGGGCCTATAGGGCTTATAGGCCTCATCAGCCCCATTAGGCCTCAGTTAATCTTGTAGTCCAGTCCCGTCGTCCGCTCTATATAGTCAATCAGCGAGTAATGCACGTCGACGAGACTGTTCTTCGACTGCATCAGCACGTGGTGTTTACCCTGCGAGTCGCGCAACTGGAAGAAGAGCTTTGTCTTACCCGGGTTCTCACTGACAATCTCGCTCAGGTCTGCAACAGTTCCTTCCTCAAGAAGGTCGGTAGTCAGCGATATGGTGATACGGTCGATAGCCTGGTCTTTCACCGTCTGCAGGTACTCCACATTCTGCACCTTCAGCTCCAGCAGATCGCTGTCGCGGTAGCGAGGCATCATTTTCCCCTTGATATACACGGTAGCACCTTCAGGGAACATTCCGCTCCAACGTCCCCAGTCCTGTCCGAAGAATGCCAGTTCGCCCGACCCGTCGTAGTCCTCGATGGTGACAAAGCCACAAGGCTCGCCCCGTTTCGTGAACTTCTGCCGCACGGCTGTTACTATACCTCCTATGACGACCTCCTCACGGCCCTTTAGTTGCTGAGTGTCTGCCAATTCGACACACTTCGTATTGCAGAGGTTGTCGAGTATGATACGGAACTTGTCTAACGGATGCGCCGAGAGGTATATGCCCACGAGGTCGCGCTCCTTATTCAGCCGTTCGATGTCGCTCCAGCGCTCCTCGGTTTTCGGCACCGGTGGAGTGGCTATCTCCACGCCTACGCCAAAACCGCCAAAGAGCGAGTTCTGTTCCTGCTGCTTCTCCTGCTGGTATAGCTGTCCGTAGCGTACGAGAGTGTCGAGGAACACCTCTTTTTTTGAGTTTTCAGCAAAGTAGGCCTCGCGGCGTATGCCGAAGGAGTCGAAACCTCCGCTCAGTGCCAAAGACTCGAAAGCCTTTCGGTTGACCTGCGAGAAGTTGACACGCTGGGCGAAGTCGAAGATGGTCTTGTAGGGACCATTCTTAGTACGTTCATCGATGATAGCCTGTGCTGCCGAGTCGCCAAGTCCCTTGATGGCAGCCAGTCCGAAACGTATCTGTCCGTCGTGGTTCACACCGAACTTCTGGTACGACTCGTTGATGTCCGGCCCAAGAGTGTCGATACCCATCTGCTTACACTCGTCCATGAGTTTGGTGATTTCCGTTATCTGGTCGCGACGTCGTGACATAATGGCAGCCATGAACTCTGCCGGGTAGTTGGCCTTGAGGTATGCCGTCTGGTAAGCCACCCACGAGTAGCAGGCAGCATGCGACTTGTTGAAGGCGTAGGAGGCAAAAGCCTCCCAGTCAGCCCAGATTTTCTCAAGCGTCTTCGGGTCGTGGCCGTTCTTCTTTCCTCCCTCGATGAACTTGGGCTTCATAGCGTCGACGATATCCTTCTTCTTCTTACCCATGGCCTTTCTGAGTGCATCGCTCTCACCTCGGGTGAAGTCGGCCAGCAGCCTTGACAGAAGCATCACCTGCTCCTGATAGACGGTGATACCATAGGTATCCTTCAGGTATTTCTCCATGATTGGGATATCGTATGTTATCGGCTCGTCACCATGCTTACGTCGAATGAACTGTGGAATATATCCCATAGGTCCCGGACGGTAGAGGGCGTTCATGGCGATAAGGTCCTCAAACACCGTGGGTTTCAACTCACGCAGGTATTTCTGCATGCCTGCCGACTCAAACTGGAAGGTTCCGATAGTATTTCCCTTCTGGTACAACTCGTAAGTCTTCGGGTCGTCGATAGGTATGGTGTCAAGGTCTACGTCGATGCCGCGCGTCAGCTTGATGTTGGCACAGGCCTCCTTCAGCTCCGACAGTGTCTTCAGGCCGAGGAAGTCCATCTTGATGAGACCTGTCGACTCAATGACATGGCCGTCGTACTGCGTGCAGTTGGTCTTGGTGTCCTTAAAGTCTGGGTCGTCGGCCGTCGAGACAGGCACCCAGTCGCTGATGGGGTCGCGGCAGATGATGAAACCGCAGGCGTGGATGCCAGTACCACGCACTGTCCCCTCGAGCATCTTCGCATACTTGATGGTATTAGCAAGTGCCGGATCGGCGGATGCCTCGGCCTCGCGCAGCTCCGGCACAGCTTTGATGGCATTCACCAGATTCATCTTTGGCGTCTTGCCGTCGACATCGGGCAACCTGTCGGGAATCGCCTTGCACAGGGCATTGGATATAGGCAGTGGCACCTTCTCCACGCGTGCCACATCCTTAATGGAGTTCTTCGTAGCCATCGATGCATAAGTGATGATGTGTGCGCAGTTGTCGTGACCGTACTTGTCCTCGACCCACTTCAGCACCTTGCCGCGACCGTCGTCGTCGAAGTCGGTATCTATATCTGGCAGCGAGATGCGGTCGGGATTCAGGAAACGCTCGAACAGCAGGTCGTACTTCAGCGGGTCAATCTTCGTGATGCCTAAGCAGTAGGCCACCACACTTCCTGCCGCCGAGCCACGTCCCGGACCTACCCACACGTCGAGCTCGTCACGTGCCGAGTTTATGAAGTCCTGGACTATAAGGAAGTAACCGGGGAAACCCATCGTCTTCATGATGTGCAGCTCGAAACGAACACGGTCGCTGACCTCCTTGGGCAGCAGGGAGATGAGAGATGTGAGAGAGCCCTCATCCTCCACCTTTGACCTTTCTTCTTGCGGAGCATAGCGACGCACTGCACCCTCATAGGCCAGTTTCGCCAGGTAGTCGGCTTCAAACTTTATACGGTATATCTTGTCGTAGCCGCCAAGCTTGTTTATCTTCTTCTCGCCTTCCTCGCGCGGCAGCGGGTTCTCGCCGTTCTCATCGCTGGTGAACTCACGGAAAAGGTCCTCTTCGGTGAATTTCTGCCGCCACTGCTCCTCGGTACCGAACGACTCCGGAATGGGGAAGAACGGCATAATGGGATCATGGTCGAGGGAGTAGACCTCCACCTTATCCAATATCTCCAGCGTGTTCGACAGGGCCTCTGGCACGTCGTTGAAAATCTCGTTCATCTCTTCACGCGTCTTGAACCACTCCTGCTTTGAATAGAGCATTCGCGTGGGGTCATCGAGATCTTTGCCCGTCGACAGACAGAGCAGGTGGTCGTGAGCCTCGGCATTGTCCTCATCGACGAAGTGTACGTCATTGGTGCAGACGAGCTTGATTCCATACTCTCGAGCCAATTCGATAAGCACCTTGTTAGCCTGCTGCTGCAGGGGGAATGTCTCGCGGTTGGCGCGTTGTGACGGGTTTCTCACCTCGTGACGCTGCAGCTCCAGGTAGTAGTCGTCGCCGAAGAGGTTGTGATACCACTCCACCGCTTCGCGTGCTCCTGCCATATCGCCGTTTAGAATCTTCTTGGGCACCTCTCCGGCAATACATGCCGAACAGACAATCAGTCCTTCATGGTAACGCTCCAGGTCGGCGCGGTCGGTGCGTGGACGCATATAGTAGCCGTCGACCCACGAATTGCTGACCAGTTTGATGAGGTTTTTGTAGCCCTTGTAGTTCTTGGCCAGTACGATGAGGTGGTAACCGCTCTGGTCTTCCTTACCGTTCTTCTGTTCCTTCGGCCCGTGCTTTGCTACATACATCTCGCAGCCAAAGATAGGCTTGAAGGGCTCCAGCCCTTCTTTCTGTCGCTTTTTATTTACGCCGATGCAGTAGTCGTGGAACTCCTTGATGCCGAACATGTCGCCGTGGTCGGTGATGGCCATGCCTCGCATGCCATTGGCTATCGCTTTGTCAACAAGTTTCGATATCTTGGACTGTCCGTCAAGTATAGAGTAGAATGTGTGAACGTGCAGATGTATGAAATCTTCCATGTCGTTTTGAGGTTTTGAGCTTCAAAGTTACTCCTAAAAGTTGATATTGCCAAAAGATAGAGGCAAAAAGTTTGTTAATTGACAAAAAAGCATTACCTTTGCATCGCAATTGCTTAATACTAACCCATGGGAGAAAGAATCAAGAAGCTCAAAAAAATCAGAATACACCGCGAGGGCACCAGCGAGCTGCTCTACAGCGCTGTGGCCGTCGTGGCCATCGTGGCCATGTTGCGTTACCTCTTCAGCTCGCCCCTGCCCTACATCATCGTGGGCGTCGTGCTGACGGCGGCGTGGCTTATAGCACTGAACTTCTACCGCTGCCCCATCCGCTACTTCAACGGCGACTCCGAGAAGCTGGTCGTAGCGCCGGCCGACGGTAAGATTGTGGTCGTCGAGGAGGCCGAGGAGAACGAGTACTTCCACGACAAACGCCTGATGATCAGCATCTTCATGAGTCCGCTGAACGTCCATGCCAACTGGTTCCCCGTCGACGGACGCGTGAAGTTCGTGCACCATCAGAACGGCAACTACCACAAGGCGTGGCTGCCCAAGGCCAGCGAGGAGAACGAGCACGCCGACATCATGATAACCACGCCCGACGGCGAGGACATCCTGGTGCGACAGATAGCCGGCGCACTGGCCCGACGCATCGTCACCTACGCCAAGCCTGAGGAGGAGTGCTACATCGACGAGCACATGGGCTTCATCAAGCTGGGCTCGCGCGTCGACGTCTTCCTGCCGCTGACGGCCAAGGCCTGCGTCACCCTGGGACAGCCCACCACGGGCGACCAGACGGTGATTGCAAAGTTGAATTAAGAGTTAAGAGTTAAGAATTAAGAGCGGTTGCTTCGCGATTAAGAGTTAAGAATTAAGAGTTCAGAGTTGAAGAAGCATATACCTAATACGATAACGTGCCTGAACCTGATTTCGGGCTGCATAGCCACCTACTGGGCGTTCCAGGGCGACTACCACATGGCGCTGACCTTCATCATCGTGGGCGCCGTCTTCGATTTCTTCGATGGCATGACGGCGCGTCTGCTGCACGTCTCGTCGCCCATCGGCAAGGAGCTCGACTCGCTGGCCGACGACATCACCTTCGGCTTTGCACCCTCCGCCATCGTGTTCAGCTACCTGTGCAGCCTGTATACCGACAACGGTCCGCGATGCATGTCTCCCTTAGAGCTGCCATTCCTGTTTACTGGCGGCATCGCGTCCATCGCATTTGTGATGGCAGCATTCTCGGCACTACGTCTGGCAAAGTTCAATCTCGACGAGCGACAGGCCATGGGCTTCATCGGCCTGCCCACACCGGCCAATGCCCTGTTCTGGGGTTCGCTGATTGTTGGCGCCGGCGACTGGCTTAGCAGCCTGAACTATGCACCCGGCATCATTCTGCTCGGCACGTTTGTCAGCTGTTACTTGCTGGTCAGCGAGATTCCCATGTTCGCCCTGAAATTTAAGACCTGGGGCTGGAAGGGCAACGAGGTGAAGTACATCTTCCTCATCACCTGCATCCCGCTGCTGCTGTTCTTCGGCGTTGCCGGCATCGCAGCCATCGTAGCGTGGTACATAGTGCTGTCAATCGTCAGCAACTATATCTCCAAGAAGTAATAACGAGCAACAGTCACTGCATCACAAAGAAATAAGAACAAACATCAAACACCTTTGCCGTCTATGAAAATCCTGTTCTTTGCCGTACTCTTCGTAACCATCGTCCTGCTCATACTATTCTACGACCGCATCCGCCAGTCGAAGATTTTCCGCAGCAGTCAGGAGAAAGCTGCCGAACGCGCTGCCCGCAAGGCAGCCAAGGAGGAGGAGTACTTCCGCCGCACGTCGAACAAGCACTACCGCCGTGACGAGAAGCTCCAGTTCGACAAGGACTACTTCAAGGGCGACGGTGAGAAGTGGCGTGAGGATTACGAGAAGCGTCAGGCAGCAAAGAAAACTGCCCGCCGTACGACGAGCAGTGACGGTGTCACCATCATCGACCAGCGCCAGGGCAATCAGGTCGACAAGAAAATTTTCGAGGATGGTGAGGGCGAGTACGTGGAGTTCGAGGAGGTTTAGTTATGCACCAGCGTACCTATCGGTTCGCCGCTCATCACTTTTTTCAGGTTTCCCACGACATCCATGTTAAAGACATAGATGGGTAGATTGTTGTCCTGACACATACAGATAGCCGTGAGGTCCATAACCTTCAGTCCACGGCTGAGCACCTCCTTATAGGTTATCTCGTCGAACTTCATTGCCGTGGGGTCTTTCTCCGGGTCAGCGGTGTAGACACCATCCACGCGCGTACCTTTTAACATTACGTCGGCCTCGATCTCGATGCCGCGCAACGAAGAGCCGGTGTCGGTAGTGAAGTACGGCGAGCCTGTGCCGGCAGAGAAGATGCAGACATAGCCCTGTTCCATAGCCTCGATGGCCTTCCACTTAGTATAGAACTCACCGATAGGCTCCATGCGGATAGCTGTCAAGACGCGGTTCCTGACACCTATCGCCCCCAGTGCCGAGCTCAGAGCCAACGAGTTGATGACAGTGGCACACATACCCATCTGGTCGCCCTTCACGCGGTCGAAGCCTTTCTGTGAGCCGCTCAGTCCTCGAAAGATATTTCCGCCACCGATGACGATACCTATCTGCACTCCCATCTCACTGACCTCCTTAATCTGCCGCGCATACTGCGCCAGACGTTCAGGGTCGATGCCGTAGCCCTGACTTCCCATCAGGCTCTCGCCCGACAGTTTCAGTAGAATCCTCTTGAATTTTGCCATGTTTTTCCTTTTTAATTTTCGTTATATCATTATTAAGTTATATCGTCTTTTTATCTTCGTCAGATTACGAACTGCACCTCCTTGAAAGCATAGCGGCGGACGCTGCCGCTGTCGTCGCTCAGCACTAAATGGCCATCGTCCTCGACATCAGCTATCTCAGCCATGAAGACACCACTGCTGTCAACATACGGATGAAAACCTTGGCGGCGGTACAGCCGTGAAAGATAGCGGTCGCGTACAGGCTCGCCGAGAATGCGTTCCAGACGGACGAGAATGTCACGAAGCAGTGCCTCGCGGTCGGTCTCCTGCTCACATATCTGCCATAGCGACACGGGGTTCGGTGCACCACTGACAAAACGCTGCTGGTTGACGTTCAGCCCCACGCCAACGATACAGTCCTTGATGCTGTTGCCCTGCAATGTCTGCTCTATCAGTATACCGCAGATTTTACCGTTTCTCCAGTAGATATCGTTAGGCCACTTGATGCTGACATTGCCTATCAGATTGTCTAACGCCTCGCATATAGCCAGCGAGACCGCCATTGACAGACGGAACTGCTGGTTAGCGGCGACATCCTTCGGGTGCAACAATACAGAGAAGAGCAGATTCTTGCCACGTTCCGACTCCCACGTGTTTGTACCGCAGCCACGTCCTGCCGTCTGATAGTTGGCAACGACAACCGCAACGGGGGCATCGAGGCTTGCGCCGGACTCTACAGACTGGCACGGACTATCTGTCGAAGCACCTGAAGTATAGTCACGTAGCCACCGGTTGGTAGAGTCAGTTTCTTCTATATGGATGATTTTCCATTCCATGTTGCAAAAGTACGAAAAAATTTTCGTACTTTTGCATTATGGAAGAGAAAAATAAAGACGAGATATTCATGCACAAGGCACTTGCCGAGGCGCAGCAGGCATTTAAGGAAGGCGAGATACCCGTCGGAGCTGTAGTTGTTTGCAAAGACCGTATCATTGCCAGGGCACACAACCTGACAGAGACGCTCCATGACGTTACGGCGCACGCCGAGATGCAGGCCATCACCATGGCTGCCAACGAGCTTGGCGGCAAATACCTCACCGACTGCACGCTCTACGTCACCGTCGAGCCGTGCGCCATGTGTGCCGGTGCCCTCGGGTGGTCGCAGGTGGCACGTGTGGTCTACGGCTGCGGCGACGAGAAGCGGGGCTACCAGCTCTACGCCCCTCGCACGCTGCACCACAGGACAACGACAACGAGCGGCATCCTCGAAGAGGAATGCCGCTCGCTGATGCAAGAGTTTTTCAGGAAGAGACGCTAAGTGGAACTGAGCCTTATAAGTCCTATAGGCCTCATAAGCCCCACAGGCCCTATAAGGCCCATTAGCCCTGGTCAGCTAAGAACTTCAGGAGCTGCTGCAGCGACTCCTCGCTCTTCCACTTCATCTTTTTCTCCTTAAGGAACTGCTTCAGGGCCTCGGCCTTGCCGCTGCCGACGAACTTCTCCACACCGCGTTTGTTGGCTTCTATTTGCTGCCCTCCGATGATGAAGAAGTACTGCTCCACCAACGGGATGTTGCGTCCATCCTTCTTCTCCTGGAGCATCAGGCCCAGTTCGGGATTATTGAGTCCGCCAAGCTCAAAGCCTAACGACGAGAGGTCGCGCGTTGCCGACGAGTTGGTGCTGGAGCCGTAGGCACCGCCACCACCCGAGCGCATAGCGTCGAAGTCGCCGCGTGTCAGCTTCACAAGAAGGTTCGTGCCCTCGATAGCCACTATCTTCACCAATTTGTGGTCACTGAAGATATAGGCATCGGAACCTATCTCCACACGTACCACCTTCTGGTCGGTGCTTTGGTATATTTTCCCGTCGTCCTTGATGTAGTGCAGCACATTGCCCCACAGGTGTATATTCAGTTCGGCCTCCGATTTCTCGTTACCCTCGAAGTATATTGTTCCTAAGACAAACGAATCATAGAGGTACGGCCACTTAGTGTTAGGCTGCGGTTTCTGGGCGTAGACCGCGATAACAACAGCCATTACAAACGCGAAGGATATTAGTCTTTTCATTGATTATGAGTAAGTATGATTAGGCCTTTCACTTATTACAATCAATTATGATTACTTGACTACCTTTTTAACTGACCGCGTAGAGCCGTCGGCCATGCGCTGGCGCACGATGCTGACTCCCTTGGCAGCCGAGGCAGTGTGGACACCCGAGAGCGAGAACTCCTTCTCACTGACAACGGCAGGAGCCGTTTCTATAAGGCGGATGCCGTTGGTAGCCGTCACCTGAATGACAAAGTGTCGCGTCACGCTGCCCTTATTCTTGGTGTTGGTGGCAGTGATCTCTATATCGCGGTCGCCATCGTCTAACGACAGTTCCTCGGTAGTTACGAGCTTGCCGTCCTTAACCTCAAAGGGAGCCGGCATGTTACGATGGAAGATAACGTTGTAGGGTCCAACGACCTTGAACTCATAGGTCGGAGCCTCTGCCTCGCTCTCTACATATACATCAGCCACCTCGGTACCTGCAGGCTGCAAAGCCTGTACGGCAGTGTGCGAGAGTATGATGTCGCTGGGCTTCTCCGACGGCTGTCTGATACCGACCACGACGCCCTGCTGCTCAGTGTAGTTACAGTCCATGCGTGTGTCCTTCAGTCCGTCGAGAGCATAGTAGCCGTTATAGGAGTTAGGACTACCCCACCCCCAGTTCACATGGTAATATGCACCGTCGTATCCGTCGAGGTTGAAACAGTGGCCGTAGTTCTTCTTAGGGTCGGCACCGCTATAGGCCACGGCACGTCCCTCCTTCAGCTCAGTGAGGATCAGCTCATTCCAGTCGCCGGAATAACTGCCACGGCTGTAATACTTCACCGACTGCGGGTACTTGAAGTTTCGCTGAAGTGCTGAAGCAATATATGCAGTCTGTGAGCCGGAGCCATCGACTCCATAATCCATCTTTACGGCTACGCCGCAATGGTATAGCAGCCGTGCCACGTCGTCGAGACTGTTTGCGCCACTGAGTATGGCATTCCAGTTATACTCCGGTTCGCTGTCATAGTCAATATAAAGCGATCCGAAGTTCTCGCTGGTGTAGCCGAAGCTGCCGACGGGGCGGTCGGGCCACTTGGCAACGCTCATGGCCTGCGCCATACCCACGGCAACGCATCCCACGACAGCCTTACCCGACGCATTCGAAGGACAGTACTTCTGGTAGCTGCCAGTCTGGTTCCAGCATATCTTTATCAGCGGTTCAATTATATCAGCTGCGGCACGCTGCTGTGCTGAGCGTGCGCTGACGGGGCGCGAAGCCTCAGCCCATCCGGCATGCTGCTGACCGCCGCGACGGGCGTTGTCGACCACCTGCTGCGAGTACCACTCCATCATACCCTCGACATTCTCGGGCTGACCCTCGACAGCAAAGGTGCCCTCACCGCTGTATCCTATGAGCGGTGTCGACAGGTCGTCGGCTGAGATAAGAGCCCATCCGCCGTGCTTGAACTGCACCACGTGGTAGGCTTTCCGTCCCTCGTAGCTCACGGTACGCACCTGTAGCACCTCGGTGTCAAAACCGTCGACACGATCAGCCACCATTGTCTGCGCTATGGCCGCAGCACGCTGCTGGCTCACCTCGGCAGCCTGAATGCCCATAAGAGGCAGTGCCATGAGCAGGGGTAGTAAGAATTTCTTCATAAGTGTTCTCCTGTTATTCTTTTTCCTTTTGTGTTACCTTAAAAAACAAAAAGTCCCCTTTCTCTCCGCACACCATGAGGAGGGAAAGAGGACTCTATGGAGTTAGTTCTTACTTGCGAAGGGTCTTAGTGATGCGCTTTGCAGCGACCACTTTCTTCGAGCTGGCCCTAACAGCCTTGAAAGCACGAGAAGCCTCAGCTTTTGCAGGTGTGAAGACTGCTGCGGAACACTTCTCCCACCAGCCAAGAGCACCACTGAGATCGTACTTGTATGCTACGAGTCCCATCTCGTCGGTCGTCAGTGTGCCATCAGGGTTGATGGTCAGTGCGACTTCGTCTGTCTGTGCAAGATTATAGAGAACAAGGTAGATCTTTTCGCCCTGGTACTCATCCTCAGCAACAATCTGGAAAGCGTCGATAATCACCTTTGCATTTTCCAGGTCTAAGTGACCCTCAGCTTCCATTCCACCGTCGAAGAGATTCTTGACAATGATACCATTCTCCACCTCGGGGTCTTCTTCGATGGTAATAGTGCCACCGCTATAAGGCGTAGGCTCTTCATCGTAAGCCGAAGTGTAAACCATATCGAACGAGCCAAGAACCATATCCTTCGTAGGAGCGAAGAACAGCCATGAGGTCTTGCTGGTGAATGCAGTGTTCAGATTGCCATAGACATCGGCCACAGCACCCTCGACTACTGATACAGTGATGACATCGCCACCGGCAGGTGCAGCGGGCAGTACGAAGGTGATGGTGCTGTCCTTGACATCCCAGTCTTCGACGGCCAGCTTGTAGGTTACCGAGCGCTTTGCACCCGTGTATGTCACACAGAGGTCGCCCTCTTTGGCAACTTCATCGTTACGATAGATGTCGAACGGGAACTTTATCTCGCCCTTGAAGTCCTCAGTCTTAGCTATCAGAGCACCGTCGGCAGGAGTAGTGATGTAGTCATCGCTGATCTCGAACGGAACCGATGTAGCGCGTACCCATGCACCGGTGAACTTACCAGTTTTCATATTCAGACCACTTACCTGGGCTTCGCAGTTGTTTCCTTTGAGATCCTTGAAGGCTCCCTCTTCCCACGAGAAGCAGAGGTATGCACCATCGGGAACATCAGCAGCAGCGAAGGTGACGTTCTTTCCAGAAACCTCAACAGTGATGTTCTCAGCGTCCACATCGACGGGGTTCAGGATGTCCCACTCCTTGTAATACTTGGCAGTGACAGCACCCTCGCCGCGAACGAGAGCCTCAGTGAAGCTAATCGTTACGGCACGGTCGTCAGCCTTTTTACTGATAGTAGCGGCACCGGGAACGAGTCCGTCAGTAGTTGTGATGCTCTTTACCACGACATCGCCTATGACACCCTTGTCATTGGCTGCAACAGCATATACCTGATAGGTGGTGTTAGGATCGGCATCGTCGATGGTAAGGGTCGTCGTAGGTGCTTTTTCAACACTTACGACCGTGTTTCCATAACCACCCTTGAGCAGTGTGTATCCGTCAATCTCTTCTGCCTCATCGTTCTGGTCGATGATGTAAGCATAGTAGACCGAACCTGCTGCGGGAGTAATTGTAATGGTGAAAGCCGAGTCGGTGGGAATGGCTGCCGTGACGTTGACGTCGACGGCAGGTCCGGCACCATAGTTCTCTGTCACAGGGTCGTCGAAGCTTGTGCAGCTTGTCAGACCAGCGAGAACCAAAGCCAAACTATATATGAGTTTCTTCATAATCTTTTGTTGTTAATGGTTTATTACTTACTGAAAATAGCTCCCATCTCAATGGCATACCATCCGGCATTGGTCGTCGTTCCGGCATTGTAGGCATGTGCACCGAACCAGTCGTCGATAGTGATAGTACCGTCAGCACTGATCTTACCAGTGATGTAGCCTCCGGCAGGAATATCCTCTTCACCATCCGGGCCGTACCAGCCTTCCAGGATGACATCATAAGAAGAGTTAGAAGCAATGGTCTGACCTACAGGTATGCGGATCTCCGTCTTCTCATCGTTGACGATACCATAGATAACGCCATTTGTAGTGGGTGCAGAAGTGATACCGTTGATCCATACCTTCGACAGGTCGGAAGCATCCTTTGAGAATGTCACTGTCCACTCTTCCTCAGCACCATCAGAGAAGTAGTCGTAACCCTTAGCATTCATCGAGCCGAGGATGAACGACAGCGGGTGCTCATCGTCCTCAATCGTCACCTTACAGGTCTTGTTGGCGCCGAGGTCAACACCCTGAGGGTTAGAGAGTGTGATGGTGAACGAGATGTCGCCGCCGAAAGTGTCGTTGTCGATTGGTTCAATGATAATAGTCTGTGTGGCAGCCTCCTTAGAGAATGTAAGCGTCTTAGAGCTATTACCCAGTTTGTAGTGAGTACCCTCCACGGCACCTGACGTCGAGTCAGGTGTGATGGTGAAGTCTACCGTTCCCGATAGTCCGTTGAGCGATGTGAGCATGACGGGAATCTCCAGGGCGACGCCATTGTTCTCTGCCACTGAAGCCGCTGTGGTCTGAATGGCCACAAAGGCATCGGCATCGTCGAATTCGGGATAGTCGTTGATGTCGCACGATGCTAACGAGAGCACAGCAGCGGCCATCAGTCCGTATGTTAATTTGAATAATTTCATAATCTCAAAATTCTTTATTCTTAACTTTTAACTCATTGAATTAGTAACCCGGATTCTGCTCCATGTTGGGGTTAGCCTCCAACTCAGCCTTAGGAATAGGCATAGCCCAGCGGTAGTCGGGTGCAGCAGGGATGTTCTGGTTGATGGTACCGTCGAAGTCGACACGGTTCAGGGCCGTCTTCGTGCGGGCCAGGTCGTAGACGATGTGACCCTCGAACATCAGCTCCTTACGGCGCTCGTTGAAAACGTCGTTCTTACCGGGAGCGGCGGGAGCGGTGGCAGAGCGGGCCTCGGCGATGGCAGCCAGGTCGCTGGCAGCGGTAACACCGCTGACGGTAGCACCGTTGATGATAGCCTCGGCACGGTTCAAATACATCTCAGAGAGGCGCAGCACGGGGACGTTGGTCTCGCGAGGCACTGAGCCTGCCTTACCAGCATACTTGGTTACGAGGTTGTCGTTCTCGTTGAGTTCGAAGAATTTCAGACGGATGTCGCCTGCATCGTAGAGGTCGACCAGGTCGGTCGTAGCACATACGTCGGCCGAGCCGTCGTTGCCGCCACCCCAGCTGGTGATGTACGACAGGTGTGTCCAACCCGAGTTGTCCCAGTACTCGTTCTGCTTCGAGCCATAGACCTCGAAGATGATCTCACCGCCGGCGGGAGCTACGGCTGCCGAGTACATGCCGAGATAGTCGGCACCCGAAGCGAGCTTGAACTTACCGCTGTTGATGACCTTCGTGGCGTAGTTGGCAGCGTTCTGCCACTCACCCATATAGAGGTAGACGCGCGAGAGCAGTGCCTGGATGGCGGGCTTCGTGGCAGCGGCAGCGGGGTCGCTGACACCGGCGCGTGCGTAGTCGTCGCTCATCAGGCTCTCAGCCTCAAGCAGGTCCTTGACAACCTGGTCGTAGACCTCCTTGACGGTGTTGCGCTTGGGCTGTCCGTTCTCTGTTACGAGGACAACGGGAACGCCAAGTCCGTCGGGAGCCACTGTGTAGGGCTGTGCGAAGGTGATGACGAGGTCGAAGTGGCAGAGTGCACGTACGAAGAGTGCCTCGGCTTTGAGGTTGTTGACATCCTGCTCGGTGACGTCGCTGGCATCAGTGGCATCGATGTTGTTCAGGATGTTGTTGGCATACGATATGGTGTAGTATGCGTAAGCGAAGAGTCCGCTCTGCGTGATGCTCTCGTTGAAGTTCCACTGCGGCTCGTTGCGGTAGCGTCCCGAGCCGGGCAGAGACAGCGGGTTCTTGGCGTTGCCGCCACGCAGCTCTGACGACAGTACGAAGCTACCGTCATACCAGGAGTCGCTCTGCATACGTGTGTAGAGTGCAGCACCTGCCATGTCAAGACCGTCGAATGTAGAATAGGTAAGCTCGTTGCTCTGCTTCATCAGCGGCTCCTCCTCGAGGAAGCCGTTGCAGGCAGTGAACGTGCTTGCGGTGGCAACCAGTGCCAGTCCTATAATAGTCTTTTTCATATCTTTTTCTGTTTTTCGATTATCTTTGTTATCAATGATTAGAACGTCAGGTCGAGACCTACGATGAACGACTTAGAGACGGGATAGATACCGTAGCCGATACCGTCGATACCACGCTCGGGATCCCAGAAGTTCACGTCGTGGAAGGTGTAGACGTTCAGGCCGCTGGCATAGACACGTGTCGACTTCAGACCGACCTTTGTGAGCAGCGACTGCGGCAGAGTGTACGACAGTGTGATGTCCTTGATACGGAAGTAGTCACCCTTCTCGATGAAACGTGTGGTCGAGAAGCTGTTGGAGTTGGTGGCGTTACCTGCGATGGGCTTGGGGTTGACACCCGTGTCGCCCGGCTTCTTCCAGTAGTCGAGAGCACCCTTCTGCTGGTTCATCGACATCTGGTTACCGTCGGAAGTGAGGTAGCGGTTCTCAATGATCATGACCTTGTTGCCACCCTTGAACTCACCGACGACGCTCAGCTGGAGGTTCTTCCACGACACGCTGGTGTTGATACCGCCGGTGTATGTGGGCTCGGGGCTGCCGGCCTTGACATAGGCAGCGTCGTTGTAGTTGTTGGTCAGCTCACCGGCCTCGTTGCGCCAGAGGGCCTCACCGTTGACGGGGTTGACACCGGCGTAGTCGAGCAGGTAGAAGGTGAAGAGCTTCTCGCCCACGATGTGGCGCAGACGCGAGTCCTCAGAGTAGTTCATCATCTCCTCACCAGCCAGCTCGAGAATCTTCGACTTGTTGTGAGCGATGTTGAATCCGGCATTCCACTTCCAGTCGCCCTTGTTCAGGATCTCTGCGTCGAACTGGAACTCGAAACCGGTGTTACGCATCGAACCGATGTTCGTCGTAGCGCTGCCGAAACCAGAGGTGTACGACTGTGCCTTGGCGAGCAGCATGTCGGTGGTCTTACGCGAGTAGACATCGATGCTACCCGAGAAGCGCTTCAGGAAGCGGAAGTCGATACCGACGTTCCATGCGTAGTTCTTCTCCCACGACAGGTCGGGGTTGGCAGGTGTCGAAGTGCGCAGACCGGTTACGCCGTTGTAGTTACTCGAAGCGTAGGTACCGTACTGCTGGTAGACGCTGATGTTGTTGTTACCGTTGACACCGTAGCTCAGGCGCAGCTTGGCAACGTCAATCCAGTCGATGTCGTTCATGAAGGCCTCGTTGTGGGCGTTCCACGAACCGCCGATGGACCAGAATGTACCCCACTGTGAGTTCGAACCGAAGAGCGACGAACCGTCGGCACGTATCGAAGCCTGGAGGTAGTAACGCGATGCGTAGTTATAGTCGAGGATACCGAACCACGACAGCAGGGTGCGGTTCATGAGGTAGTCCTCAACGGGGTAGTTAGCTGACTGTCCTGACGACAGATAGGGAATCTGCGGATTCAGGTTGTCGGCCATGGCATACATATACTGATAGTGGTAGTGGTTAGCCTCCTGACCGAGCAGCACGCGGACGGCGTGGTTGTCGAAGTAGGTGTCCTCCCACGTAGCGGTGTTCGAGGTCGTCAGGCTGCGGTACTGGCTGTCAATCATCTGCAGCTCAGGATATCCGTTAGCGTAGTTGTGAGCCTCGAGCGACCAGTAGCGGCGGCTCTCGATGAACTTGAGCTCGGCAGCGTTGGTTGTCTTCAGAGTCAGCTGCTTCATAGGCTTCCACTGCAGGTAGATGCTTCCGTTGAAGAAGTAGTTCTTCTGCCACTGGTCGTCGTAAGCGGCTGTCGAACGGGGGTTCGAGTTAGAGTTCTCGGGGATGTTCGAGTTGAAGTTGCCCTTCTCGTCGTAAGCAGGCGTCCAGGGCAGGATGGTCATTCCGGCGAAGGCGGGGTTCGAGTAGTAGAGCGACTGCATAGGCACGTCGTTCGTCTCGGTGTAACCCAGGTTCACGCGTGTACCTGTAGTGAGGTACTGGTTGATCTCGTGGTCAACGTTGACACGGCCCTGGATACGCTGGAAGTCGATGCCGTAGTAGATACCCTCAGTCTGGTGGTAAGAGATGGAGTTGTAGTACTTCGTCTTGGCAGTACCACCCGACATGTTGATCTCATACTCCTGCTGCTTGCCCTGGCGTGTGAATTGGTCCATCCAGTTGGTCTGCTGACGGCTGAGGAGCTCGTAGGGACGATAGTAGCTGGCACCGGCGGTGGGGTCGTCGGGGTTCCTTCCTGCATTGATGACGGCGTCACGCTGGTACGACAGCAGCTCCTGACCGCTCATGATGCCGAAGTCGTTGTCGTTAGCCAGTGCCGAGATACCATACTTGGCACGAACGGTGAACTGGCTCTTGCCCTCCTTACCGCTCTTTGTGGTAATCAGGATGACACCGTTGGCAGCACGCGAACCGTAGACAGAGGCAGCGGCAGCGTCCTTCAGGACGGTGATAGACTCGATGTCGTCAGGGTTGATGGAGGCGATACCGTTGGCGGTGTTCACCATCTCGTACTCATCGCCCGACATGATGGGTATACCGTCGACGACGTACAGCGGGTTGTTACCGGCGTTGATAGAGCTGGTACCGCGGATACGGATGCTCGACGACGAACCGGGCTGACCCGACTGCTGGGTAATCATCACACCGGCAAGCTTACCGCCGAGCATCTTGTCAAGCGACGTGGCGGGGATGTCGGCAATCTCGCCGCCGCTGACGGTGGTGATAGAGCCCGTCTTGGCCTCGCGGCGCTGAGTACCGTAACCGACGACAATCACCTCGTCGAGGGCGCGCTGGTCGCTTGTCAGCAGGATGCGCATGTTAGGACGTGCGCTGATCTCCAGCGGCTCCATGCCGACATAAGTGATGCGGAGGGTCTTCTTACCTTCGGGCACTGTCAGCGAGAACTGACCGTCGGCGTTGGTAATGGCACCCACGTTAGTGCCCACAACAAGGACCGAAGCACCAACCACGGGCTGGCCATCGTCCTGAGACACTACGGTACCATTGACTTTTGTCTGGGCCAGCATCGTTCCTAAGCTCAGGAAGAGGCAGGCCAAAAACACAGTTAGTCTTTTTTTCATAATCTCTCTCGTTTTGTTATTAAATATATATAATAATGTATAATGTCTGGTTACGGTTCGCCCCAATTCAGTCTGCAAAGTTACAACTTTGTTTCATTAAAAACGAATAAATTTATAAAAAAGTTACATTTGACGCAAGATTTTTAACAAACGGGTAAAAAAAACGACAAAAAACCATCCATATTGTTAGAAAAGTACAAATGCCCCTTCTCACCCGCGCGCATGCGCAGGAAAAATTTCTCGCACCTCCCGCACCCGCCGCACCTAAATTGACAAGCATTTTCGATAGCTCGGCATCCTCGACAAATAAAGCATGAGTATTGCGCAATACTCCACGACTAATTTTCAATACTCCACGACTAATTTTCAATACTCCACGACTATTGCGCAATAGTCGTGGAGTATTTAGGTGCGGCGGGTGCGGGAGGTGCGACTCCTTTATAATAACGCGTATGCGCGCGCGTGCAAGCAAAAAAGTCAACTGCTTTCGCGCTGTTCCGCAGATTATTTCGTACCTTTGCAGCCACTATGAAGAAATACCTATCAGCATTACTGTCCGCCACGGCACTGCTCATGGCGACCGCCTGCACGTCTGACGAGGAGAGCACGACAAGCATTGTCACGGTGTCGCAGACGACGAAGACGCTGCAGCCCACAGCCGGACAGAAAGCAACGTTCACGTTCAAGAGCGACCGCGACTGGACGGCGTCTTCCACTGCCGCTTGGCTCAGCGTCAGTCCGCAGAGCGGCCGTGCCGGCGAGTCGACGGTGACGGCCACCACCACCTCCATCAACCGCACGAAGTCCGACCGCCATGGTCAGGTGACCATCGCCGCCGGTACCATGACGAAGAACTTCAGCGTCAGCCAGAGCGGCAAGTACGCCATGTTCGACGCCAAGGAGTACCACATAGGCGCCGACGGCGGCGAGGTGACGATGACGTTCACGAGCAATGTCGGCGAGAACGACCATCTGGCGCTTGCCTACCAGCAGCTCGACTGGGTATCCTTCGACGGGCAGAGCCGCCGCACCCGTGCCGAGTGGCAGGGCCAGGTGACAAAGATACACGTCGAGCCTAACACCGACAAGGCCGAGCGTGCCGCCATGTACGCCATGGCACTGATGGACGGCGACGACGACTGGGTGGAGCTCGACACGGCACTCATCATACAGTCGGGGCTGTCCACCGGCTACGTCTCGACGGACTACTCGCGTGACGGCGAGGTCACCGTGCTGCAGGAGCACACTGTAGGTCACGGCATTCCCGTGGTACTCATGGGCGACGGCTTTACAGACCGCGACATCGCCGACAGCACATACCTTAATATAATGAAGAAGGCCGTCGAGAACCTCTTCTCCGAAGAGCCTGTGCGCTCCATGCGCGACTATTTCGACGTCTACGTCGTCAATGCCGTGTCGGCCAACGACGCCGTAGGCAGCAATTACTCAACGGCTTTCAGCTGCGTGCCCGACTTCGGCTCCACCAATATTGACTGCGATGACGGGAAGATCACCGCCTACGCCGAGAAGGTAGACCGCAAGGACTCGCTGAACATGCTCACCGTGGTGATTGTCAACTCCAACGCCAAGAACGGCGTCACCTATCTCTTCAACCACGACGGACGGCCCGCACAGTACGCCATAGCCCTCTGTCCCATCTGCGAGAGTCTCGAGAGCGAGCTCTTCCGACAGGTGCTCACCCATGAGGCCATCGGCCACGGACTGGCAAAACTGGCCGATGAATACGGCTACGACAACAACGGCGAGGCCGACGACGACACCAAGCTGGCACTGAAGGCGGCACACGCCTTCGGCTGGATGAAGAACGCCGACACCACCGACGAACCGGCGAAGACAGTATGGTGGCAGTTCGTCGGCGACGAGCGCTTTGCCGACGAGGCCATCGGCACCTATGAGGGCGGATACACCTACACCATAGG
>Ga0310697_10001360_pt1 | contig 28956 bp, 38 predicted proteins | sample 172DNAGHGlowgp2_FD_203883 | JGI IMG/M metagenome (GOLD analysis project Ga0310697, IMG submission 203883) | Sheep rumen microbial communities from Palmerston North, Manawatu-Wanganui, New Zealand - 1728 DNA GHGlow gp2 (v2) (version 2) | ecosystem: Host-associated > Mammals > Digestive system >... | reverse complement strand
CACGCTGAGGGCGCGAGCACCACAGCAAGCAGCAACGCGTCACACGCTGAGGGCGAGGACACCACAGCCAGCGGCTACGCGTCACACGCTGAGGGCGAGAACACCACAGCCAGCGGCGACAGGTCACACGCTGAGGGCTATAACACCACAGCCAGCGGCAACGCGTCCCACGCTGAGGGCAGTGGAACGATTGCGGCAGGAGAAAATCAGCATGTAAGCGGCAAATATAACGTCGAAGACAGCGACGAAGAATATGCTCTTATTGTCGGCAATGGCACAGATAGTAACGCCCGTAGCAACGCCTTTGCAATCGACTGGTACGGCAACCTGGTGCTGTTCAACAACGGTACTCCCGTCGTGCTGACTCCTGCCAAACTGGCACAACTTATTGCTTAACAATTAAAAAAGAAAGACTATGGCTAAGAAAAGTGAAGAACTGAGCAAAGTAGAAGCGCTGAAAGCGCTGAAAGAGGAATTCGAGCAGAGACGTGCGGCAATCAATGCCGAGCGCAAAGCTCTGCACGACTGGTATTTCGCGGAAAAAGCAAAAGTGCTGAATGCTGGAGAGTCCGAAAAATAGCTGTTCTTGCACAAGGCTGAAAAAGGTAGCAGTCGCTTTGGCGGCTGTTGCCGTTAGCCTTGGAGTGGCATCGTTTCTGATGCCGCCGCAAGGGGTCATAGACGGCAGCGTGATAGCTTTCGCTGGAGAGGTGTTTGCGTTTGCAAGTTTATTCTTCGCCTGGGAGGCTACCGACCGCGGCATAGATGCGAAACTGAAACATGGAGAGACGGAACTCGAGTTGAACAACCCGGACAAATGAGATAGCGGCGGCAAAAGCTGCCGCTATTACTAATATGTTATAATATGGAAGAGGTAATACTTGAGAGAGCCTGGAGACGGGAAACTTACACGGTCGGTAAGGTAATAATCGACGGCCAGAGGTTCTGCGAAAGCATGGAGGATAAAGACAGAGGGCTTACGCAGGACATGAGCGAGGAGGAAATCAAGCGCATAAAAGTGTATGGAGAGACGGCTATTCCGACCGGAACCTACACCGTCAAAATGACGTATTCGCAAAAATACAAAAGGAATATGCCAGAGGTGCTTGATGTGCCCGGCTTTAGCGGCATTCGTATTCACAGCGGCAACACAGCAAAAGACAGCCTCGGCTGCATATTGCTTGGCCGTAACACGAAGGTCGGAATGGTAACGGAAAGTCGCAAGACATGCCAAGAGTTCGAGCGCAGGCTTATGGCTGCTGGCGGAACATGTGAGTTAGAAATCATATAATACTTAACACGAGAACAGAATAATGTTAAGCTTTTTCAGAAAACTTAACTTTAGCGAGAAGGAGAAAGATACCTTTGTCATCATAGGTAAAGCGTTTCTTATCTGGGCACTTGCTTGCCTTATGTGCGTAATGTTCTTCTCTTGCAAGAGCGTACAGACTGAGACAGTCATCAACTATAAGGACAGCACTATTGTTCACACAATAACAGACACCACGCACATCACCGTGATAGACACTATTCACGTGGAGGCCTCCAAAGAGAATGAGAGCGAGAGCGAGACGGAAATTCAGTTCGGCGAAGGTGGTGGCACGTGGAATGCTTTGACCGGCGAGGCAACTAATGTCATCAACGTGAAGCAGTCCACAAGGGAGAAGGAATTGCAGCAGATGGTTATGAACTATAAACATGAAGCCGATTCTGCATCCGCTAAGTGTGATAGTCTTTACGCTGCCAATCATAACCTACAGGAGCAGATAGAACACCAAGAGAACACGAAGGAGATAACACCTCGTTCTGGATGGAACAAGTTCTGCACTTGGTGGACTATAGGCTCGTGGATATTGATACTGCTGGCCGTAGGCTGGAGAGTGTTCAAGGCCGTCTATTTGCGACGGTAGTGCAAAAAAAACACGCTGTCTATTCCGGAAATGCAGCATTTTTAGACGCATTTTGCCAAAAAATGCGTTTTTTTTGCGTTTTTTTTATTATAAAATTTTGTTATATCAAAAAAATATAGTAATTTTGCACTGCCGTTCCAGAGAGGGAGGGGCGAAACCAAAAAGTGAAACCAAATAAAAAAAAAGAATTATGGAGAAATCATTCAATGACATCAGCAATCAATTAGAGCGTGTTATAACTTTAGCCAGTCAGATAGGAGGTCGTTATACGGCAACCGCCACTGGTCGAGTTGACGCACAATGGTTAGCGCAGATTGCGGCAAAGGCACGCGCCCAGCACGGCATCTCGCTTTTTTGCACCGACAGGGACGAAAAGAGGCCGTTCATCTACAAGCCAGAGCCGAAATCAGTGACAGCCCAAGAAACCAAGCTAAAGCCCACCGAGTTGCACCAGGTTGAACCAGTGCAACCCGGTGCAAGCAAGACGCGTCGCGAACTAACAGTGGAAGAAGATGCGGCGTATCGGAAGAAATTGCAAGAGGTATGCCTGCCAAAACCAATACAACTGACGCTGTTTTAACATGTAAAATAAACAATGGTATGAAGGATAGTAACAAGATAGGAAAACAACGGCTCTCGACAGCAATCGGCGAGCTGGTCAAGACATCCAGAAAGAGCAAAGGCTTGAGCCAATACAGGCTCGCAAAGGCGGCCGGAATTACCCCCGTCCATGTCAGGGAAATCGAACACGGAATGCTGTCGCCACGGGTTGATACGCTTAACAAAATTTGCAAGGCTTTGCAAATGGAGATACGGCTCCCGATTGATTAAAGGCGCAAGAATAGAGTTTTTCTCAATTCTAAGACATTTTCGGCGCGCGGGTGTGTAATTTACCACCTGCGCGTTTTCGTGGTCTCTAATCAAAGAAAACTGCCAGCTCTTCCCAGAGCCAGCAGCTTACAAACAATACAATAAATTTGAAACCTTAGCAAATAAAGAACACAAAAATAATCTGAACCTAACAAATAATAAACCAACTTAAAAAACCAAACTGATTCGATTTGGGTGCAAAGGTAATGCTTTTTTTTGAATTATGCAACTTTTTGGGCGAAAAAATTTGCATATATTGAAAAAAAGTTGTAACTTTGCGGCCAAAATCAAAACTTTTTGGTATGAAATACGAGGAAACAATCGAGGCGCTGAGGGTAATAGCGCAAAAAAATGACAAACTGACGGATGTCGAAAAAGAGTTTGTAAAGGACATCTGCACCGAGTTCGGCATAAAGTTTGAACCAAAATCGACACGCTGCAAATCGTGCTACCAAGATGCAGCGCTGCAATGTTATAACGAGGCGACAAAAAGAGCTGCATCAGAGGGCGCGAAAGACAGCGAGCGGAGTTATGTATTGCGCCCGGGTGTGGATGTGTTCTTCGGCTCGGTTCGTGTGAATGCGGCAACGCTTACCGATGAGCTGTCCGAGAAAATAATCGCAAGAGGTTTCGACAAAAAATTCTTTCTAAAATGCAAATAAGAGAGTCCGAGAAGTATGCCGAGTTCGCCGACAAAGAAAAGTATCTAACCGAGAAATCAGTCAAAAAGCTAAAAGAGGCGGCGGAAGAAAAGTTTGGCAAGGTGTATGCGTTGGAGTTCGACACGTTCCGCGAATGCTATGACGGGAAGTTTGATGCCGTACTTGGTAACATGCAAGACCCGACCGTGCTGCAGGTATATTGGCAAAAGCGATTTGCTGACGTTGTACAGGAATTCGCAAAGGCGGTCAAGAATATGACACTACCCCAGACGGCAGACGAGTTGACAGCGTCAAAAGGATTGCTGTCGATGAGCTGGGACGAAAGCATTATTGTGTTCTGCCAGCAATTCTTCGGGCTGCACAACTACAAGGATGCAGGAAAGTTGACACTCGGCGAAATACTGATTGCAAAGAAAGTGGCTTATAATCGTGAAAAGTTCCAGCGCCAAATGACGGAGCTGCAACGTAAAAAATTATCTAAATAATATGAGCGTAATCGAGAAAATCAAGAAAAGTGTGACAGCGGCAACAGGACTGCCGTTTTATTACGACACACCACAGACGCTGAACGTGCGTCTGGACACGGCCGAGTACCCGTGTGCGATGCTACATATATTGCAGAGCGGTACGATCACTGACACGAACGGCATACTGCATGAGAGGCTGACAATCGAAATGCTGTTCGCTGACCAGTCAAGACTTGATTTTGACGGCGAGCAGGTTGAGGCGTACGAGTTGAATGCACTGAAAAGGTTGGCGTTTAAGTGGGTGCTGCACCTGTATCGCTCCAGAGCGCTTCGGCTTGTGTCAATCAACGGCACGAACAGGTATTATGCGACGGACGATGCAATATATAGTGCGTTTGGCGTGCAGGTAACAATCGACGAGGCCGAGGGTGTTTCGCCATGCGATTTGTAATATATTTCATATATTATGCAAATTTTTAGCGAAATTTCGGTTCTCTGCCGTTTTCAAAGTAAAAATGTGTAAGTTATTAGCTTGAAAAAGCAACTGTCTTAAAACTGCCAAAAATGAGTAGCACGTTAGAACAGGAAATCTGGGGCATACTTAACCAGACGAAAGACGAGATACGGGCAAACATGTCGTCAAAGAATATCAACGCGACAGGAAGGACGAGCGCAAGTATCCATGTCGAGACGTTTGAAAAGGGCGTTCGGCTTGTGGGAGGGTCGAATGATATGCACCCTGTTGCGGACTACCCGTACGGTTCGGCTGAAGCCCCGGACACGGCTCCTATACCGACACTTGAGGTTGGCCGTCAAGGTGGAGAGGTGCCGAGAGGCTTTTACTATATTATTCGGCAATGGTCACGTGATAAGGGGCTGAACTTTGCAAGCGAAAGAGAGCGCAGCACGTTTGCGTATTTCCTTGCCCGGAAGATTGCCCGAGAGGGGACGAGGAGAAACAAAGTGCACGAAGACATTTACAGCACACCCGTCGAGAACGCAAAGGAGAGAATAACAAAGGCTGCAAGGGAAAGCATGAAAAACACCTTGCAGGCCGCGCTCGGAGGTGTGCAGGTTACAAGTCTGAGGGGTGCGTTCTCAAACTAATTTTTTTTTTTTTACTTTTTGAAACGGTAGAAAAAAGTCTTATATATATACATATACACATGTGAAATAAAAAAAAAAAAAAAATAAAACGATGGCTGACGATAGAGTTACAACGATTTTGCAGGTCGAGCTCGATGCTGCAAAGGTGGCGCAAGACTTGGCGATACTTTCCCAGCGCATTGAAAACGTCAAGAAAGACCAAGCCGACCTTAACGAGCAATTCAAGAGGGGCGAGGTTACGGCGGCTGAGTACAACCGCCAAATGACGGAAATGAAGGGCGAGCTGTCTTGGCTGCAAAAAGAGCAAAAGGGGCTAATCGCGACGACGAAATTGCTTGACAAAGAGTCGGCGCAGTATTCGAACACGTTGAATGGTCAACGTCAAAAGCTGGCTGACATGCAGAAAGCGTACGACCAGTTGGATGCCACGGTGCGTGAAAGTGCGGCCGGGAAAAAGTTCCTCAAAGAACTGCAAGACCAGAACGAGGCTGTGATGCAGCTGGAAAAATCAACCGGCCGTGCGCAGAGGGGTGTCGGGCAATACGAAGAGGCGCTGAAAAATGCGGGCGTAGGCGTTGAAGGGCTTTCGAAAAAGATGCGCGCGTTTATGAAAAACCCCTGGGCGGCTCTCATTGGTGCAATTGTGCTGGCGTTCAAGGGGCTTACGGATGCGTTCAAGCGTTCCGAAGACCGTATGAAGGACTTGCGCGCGTCGTTTGCACCGTTGCAGGGTGTGACGGACATGATAAAGAGGGCGTTTGATGCGCTGGCAAACTCGCTCGGAAAATTGGCAACAGGCGCGCTGCAGAAAGTGACAAGCGGCATTCGTTGGCTGTTTAATGCAATCGATAAGCTTGCGTCTAAGATTGGCCTTGACTGGAACTTGTCTGCGGCCTTTGAGGATGCGGCAGAAAATGCAGAAAAAGCCACGGCAGCCGAACAACGGTACATAGACCACAGGCGGAAGTTCGTCGAGGAAGAGGCCGAGTTGGACAAAAAAATCGCCATTCTAAGAGACAAATCAGTACAGCGGGACAAATACACAGCCGAGCAGCGTATCGCGTTCCTACAGCAAGCTATCGACGCTGAAAAGAAAATCTCGAAAGAGAAGGTCGAGCTGGCAAATGAAAATTTGGCGTATATAGAGGCTGAGGCTGCACGGTCGGCAAATGACAGGGATATGCTGGACAAATTGGCCGAGGCTCGAGCTGCGGTAACACAGGCTGAGACTGAGTTTTTCACTACAACGCGCAGGCTCAATGCCCAGATAGCGGCGGCAAGGAAAGAGCAAGAGACGGAGGCGAAAAGAGATGCAGAGGACACGAAGAAAGCTGCGAGAGAGGCGGAAATCGAGCTGAGGAAACAGCAGCGCCAAACGAAAGCCAGTCTTGACTATAGACGTGAGGTGCAACTGGCCGCTTTGGGAGAGGCGAAGAAATACAGCAAGGAGGCGATGGACGTTAACATCGCATATTACAATGACCTGCTCAAAGTGTATGCAGAGGATAGCGAGGAATATCTGAAAACACTGCAAGCCAAAGAGGGCTACGAGGCGCAATGGCAGCAAAAGCGAAAGGAGCTGACAGAGGAGGCGGAAACTTTTATTGCTCAGTTTGACTCGGAAGAGGCTCTGCGCGACAAATATGAAAGGCAATTGCGAGCGCTGGAGGAATACCATGCTGCCGGAGTGATTAGCGAGACGGCTTATCAAAAGTCGATGAAGGACATCGACCAACAATATACGGCTGAAAGGGTGAAAACTTTGAGCTCAGCGACAGGGCAACTGGCCGGGATATTTAACCAGATGTCTGCGGCGGTTGGTGTGTACGCTGAGCAGAATGAGGGTGCTGCAAAAGCGCAAAAAGCCTTCGCGCTGAGTGGTATCATTTTAAACCAAGCACAGAGTATTTCGGAGGGTGCGCTTGCGACGGCAAAGGGTATAGAGAGCGCGTCGCAGATACCTTTCCCGTATAACATTCCCGCAATCATTACGGTCGTTGCGACGATTGGAGGAATGATTGCCAGCGTGATGTCAACTATTCAGCAGGCAAAGCAGGTCTTTTCGCAGGCTGATGCTGGCAACTATTCGACTGGCGGTGTCGTGCCTGGTAACAGCTACACAGGTGACAAGCTGGTTGCTCATGTTAATAGTGGAGAGGGTATCTATACACCGTCACAGGCAAACAACGTCTTGCAGCAGATAGCAAACAACCCGCTGCGCAGTGACTCGGACAGGCTGGCAGAGGTGCTGACGGATGCGCTGAGTAGGATGCCTGCACCGCGACTTGTATATGACGAATTTAGAACGTTCGAAAAGAACGTTGCAACTTTCGACGAATTTGCTAATATATAAATCTTTGATAATATGAACATAGATTTTAGCCCGGCAATCTGGGCACAAGAGCGAAACTTTTTGTATGTGTCGAGCCTGCAAGCTGGCAGCACACATGTGCTGGTTGAGGTTGTGGGGCATAGTGAGCTATCGGCAAAATACGCCATACCGCCTTCGCGTGCTGTGGATGTTGACGTTACTGACGTTGTAAGGATGTACGAGACTGGCACTTTCAAAGTGTCTGAGCTGAGCGGCGACACGGTTGTGGAGGAACAAACGCCCGACTCGTGGCTTAGAGCTGGGCTGATTAACCCTACAAAAGTGTTAATTCCAGACCATGACCTGCAAGACGCTGGTGGTGGTGCGCTTATTGTTCCACCTAATAAGATACTGGTAGATACTGAAGACCCCTCATGTATTGCTGAGTGTTACTTTTCCGAACCGAATAATTGGCTTGCAACAGGAGATGCTGCACTCGATGATGAAAAACGCAACATAACGATTACTGGCGACTTCTTGCTGGCTACAAGAGGTTTCACGGCCACGAAAAGCTACTGGCCGGAGTACGCAGATGTGTGCACGCCGCTTGCCTTCCTTACTTGGAGGAGCTTTACAGGCGCAATGAGAATACACGTCTTTAAGGTTGTACAACAGGCGACGGAGGCGGTCGATGAAGTAGAGATGCTGACCGCTGATAATTCGTACGACATTCGCAAAGGGAGGCGGGACAGCGTGACGCTTAGACTGGACGGGCTTAACCGCTACGACTTATGGTATTATGGAGACGTTGTAACGAGCAGTTTTGTCGGTGTATCTTTCGAAGCCGGAACAAAGTCTTACCGCGCAGAGGTCACAACAAAGAAAATAGAATTACCAGCTAACGACGAGGGAGCGCTTGGTAGTTTGGAGATAACACTTAATTATTCAAGATATGACTCTCTATAATATAACGGCTGGCGGCTTTGTCGAGTTGGCAGATGACTTTGCTCCGTCATTCAAAAAAGAAAATGCCCTTTTCGCATTCGATAAAATGAAATGCGAGAGAACGTTGTCGTTTTCCATTCCGGCAACTCCCCAGAATGACAGGCTGTTTGCAGATGCGAAGAATTTGAACAACAGGGGAAGCGGAATGCGTGTAAGGTATGCAGCGCAATTGCAGTCGAGCCTTGTCACATTGGATGGCGACCTGTACATAACGGAGTACGAAAATTCGGCGTATAAGGCTGTTTTTGTCACTGGCGAGATGTTTGGTTTACGCGCGCTTAAAAACGCCGGAAAACTGAGCGAAATCATATCTACGAGCATTATTACGACTTATTACCTTTTCCCGAACACACCAAGCACTGGCAGGTCTTCAATTTATACGCAAGTGGCCTATGGAACGAACCGAGAGCAGCCGCTTCCGTCGGTAAGATTGCACGGCGTAATTGAGTTGGCAATGCAAGCGCTTGGCGTGCCTGTTTCGTTACCAGATGCGACGCAGTATGTAAGAATAATTCCGGCAGAGGTTAACGGGGCGGCTGAGACGGATGTAACGTTTACGTCGCTCGCAAGGGCAATGAGTGAAACAACGCATGTTGTTTGCTATGAAATACAACTTAGCGCCTTGTCTGATTTGGTTGGTATAGAGACCGCCAGAGTGCGCCGAAGTGTCGGTTCGTCGATTATGTATCTCGGCAGGTTCGAGCAGTATTTTACGCGTCAAGAGCTGCAACTGGAGTTCCCGGATGACTGGGCTGATGATGTGTTTGTAGGGTACTTTTTGGACGGAGACACGAACACGATTGCTGAGTTTTCCTTCTACGGTAACAGGTCATTCGATGAAAATGGAACGGTAACAGGCGAGAGCCTAAGAGGGCGCTCGGTAACGATACCACTTGGCGGTAAGTTCGTGCTCATAGATAAATCATGCTGGGTAAATCAGCAAACGTCTTCAGGGCTGGAGAAAGGCTGGGCGCCTTACGGCATATCAATAGACTTGCAGATTAGCGGCGGCGAGATAGCGGTTGGCTCAACGGTTAGATTGCAGGACAATTTGCCGGACACCGATGTCGTTTCGCTGCTTAAAATTGTTTCGGCGCTTAGCGGCTTGCAATTGTATTATGAAGAAGGTGCAGGTGTGTCGTTTGTGACTGGAGAGAAAACCGGCCTTGTAACGTTAGACGGAAAGATTATTGAGAGGAGCAACCTCACGAGAACGTATGCTGATTACGGCCAGAAAAACGTGATACAATTTGACAGCGAAGACGGGATGCCGGAGCGTGACAGGGTGCAGCTCGAATATGATGTAGAGAACGATAACCTGGCCGCTGAAAAGGTACTGCTGACGATACCATATAGCGAGGGAATATCGAACGGCATATATGAGGGGCAAAGGTTAATCTTTACACGTGAGGCCGCGCTGGCGGATGCAGACACTAACGCGCCTGCAATGGTAAAAGTAAATCTGCAACCGAACACGGTACTGGAAAGTCTTTGCACCAATTCAACGAGCATACAGGTGCGGGCGAAGATGTCGTTGCTGGAGTACCAGCAATTGCGCGTAACTAAATATGTATATTATAATTATGCGTACTGGATGTGGACTGATGCGAACTGGAGCAAGGGCGTCGCAACGATTAGCCTGTCAATGGTTGACGATGATGTGCTGCCAGTCCCGGATATTTGGCTGCCGTTAGACGGTAGTTACGAGCTGAAAGGTAACATAACAAGCCTGCCAGTTAACACTGATAACGCCTTCGTCACAATAGAGCAAGGGCTGACGTTACAAAGCTATGGAGGTGCAAAAGTTAACAGCACGGTCGTGACGAGCTCGAAGGGTATTAACTTAACCAAGTGGACTGTGCCGTACGACATATTCGCAACGACGAGAACGTATGCAGGCCAGACGATACAAGCTACGTCTTTGACTGCCGCGCTTTGGCTGAGAATGGATACGGCAGACATTAGTTCGTACGGCATAGATTTGTCGCAGGAGCGTTTCGGTATGATTTTCGGCACGCCAGATGCGTACAATTTCTTTGGTCTTATATTCCGCACAGGAGACAATGCGCTGACACCATGTTTCGGAAACCGCAACAGCCAGACGCACGTGCTTGACAGCTACGGTGCAATGCAGTTCGATGTGTGGGCACATTACGCGTTCGTCGTTAATCTTGAAGATATGAGCGTAACAGGCTATCTGAATGGCGTGCAAGTTTTCAAGAGAATGCACCCTGCATTCGCAAACTGGATGTGGGCAATGCAAGCTCCGGCATGGAGAATGGCTGGTAATTACGCGGCGATAAGGATGCCGTTCTGGTTCAAGGACGTACGGCTGTACAATAGGGCTTTGACAGCGGGGCAAATTAGCAAGGTTTACCTCGGCTCATAGTTGTTATTTTGTTTTCTCGGAGTGCTCGGCGTTGGGAAACGCTGGGCACTTTTTGTGTATATATGCGCTGTCTATTCCAGAAATGCAGCATTTTTTCGGGAAAAATTGAAAAAAAATGAAAAAAATTGAAAAAAATTGAAAAAAAATTTGCATATGTAAAAAATAAGTAGTAATTTTGCACTGCCATTCCGAAAGAGCGGGATGCAAACCAAAAAGTGAAACCAAAAAAAATAAATGTAATGAACACGTCTTTTATTAATAGGAACTTCCGCATAAAGGTCAGCGGAATGGTCGTCGGAACGAAAGTTAATTCGCTGGTCGGAGTTGCCGGACTGTTAGCAATACTGAACGGCGATGAGAGCAAGGCTGAAAAGTATGTCGAGAGAGCTTACAATTCGGCTGCTGATAAATGCACGTGCAAGATATATGGAGGCGCGCGAATTACATTCTATGCTAAATAATATAATAACCAACTAAAAAAAAAGAGTTATGGAAAACAAAACTGACTTCGCAGCTCAAGTGGCTGCACGTGAAAGTGCTGAACAGCATGCAGAGGAAATTCGCAAGACCCGCGTAGGCGGTCTTGGCGGAAGTGATGCAGCAATTTTGCTGCGAATTGGACAGGCCGGACTCTCGGCCTTGACAGCAACCGACAACAATCGCCTGTGCGTGATGCTTGGTCTTATTCCAGTTGGTGGCTTTGGTGGCAATGTGTACACGGCCGCTGGTCACAAGTACGAGGACTGGGTCGATGAGATGAAGCCCTGGGGAGAAAAGCACTATGACCGAGAGGCTGTCCTTGAAATGCCGTTCGCAAAGAAATTCAAGACTTTTGCTCATGCAGACTTTTCCAACGCTGAAACTGGCGTAGTTGTAGAATGTAAGTTCGTGCAAGACGAGACTGACAAGGTCGCACAAACTTACCATGCGCAGCTGCAATGGTATTACATGCTCGGAGCGAAGGAGGTGTATCTGATGCACGGACGTGGTAGCGTCGAGCCGTTTGAGGCGGCTGAGAATGCGCTGCGGCATATCATGAGAGACCAGACAACAATCGACACAATGCTGAATGGGATAAAGATACTGGACGACGCACTGGAGAGCGGCTGGCAACCTGCACAGCTTGAAAAAGTGGCTATTGAGGAAACGCCAGAAATCGTTCGTAAGGCGTTCGACGAAATGGATGCAGTGAAAGTGCAAGAGGCTGAACTGAAAGCCCGCAAAGATGCGGCAACTGCGGTCTTGAAGGCTTATTGCGAAGACTGGGGGCTGTCGGGTATTGTTAGAGCCGGAGAAAACAAGCGCCAGGCGATATACACGAAGGCTGGAGTAACACGCACGCTTGACGTTGAGAAACTGCGCAAGGAGCACCCGGAAATTGACTTCGAGCAATACTACAAGGAGACAAAGAGAGCTGCGTCTATAACGTTCAAATAACCATGAAATCGGAAATTCTTTACGGCCACTACAAGACCAGAGCTGCGAAGGAAAAGGGCGTATTGTCAATAGACTGCCCGGTTACGGCTGAGGATGCACTGAAAATCAAAAAGAGGTTCGGTATATATACAGCCAGACGCAGCGCAACGCAGGAGAGATGTGCATCGTGTGTATTCTGCCGCGAGGTGTACGACAACTTTTGCAAGTGTGTGTTCGATGACTGGAGCAAACAGCCGGAAAGCATCCAAGAGGCGTTCGTTTCGGCGAATAAACAAAGCCAATATGTTAACTAATAAATCTTACGAAAATGAAAAAAAAAACAATACCGTTCGACCTGTTTACGGCGCTGAAAATTCAAGCAGGTATAACAAAAGGGCGATTTGTCACACGGTCTGGACACGCTGTGCGAATAGTATGCTTTAATGCAGGAGAGCCTTGTCCTATTGTGGCGCTGGTTGATACCGGCTCATACTTGGATGACAAAACGTTTACAATTGAAGGCAGATTTTTTGTAGGTGCCGACACGAGCTCGTTCGATTTATTTATTGAATTAGACGAGGAGGGCGAAAAATGATAGTACTTAAATGCGCGCTGATAATTGCGGCGCTTATAATTGTGTGGCTGTTCGGTTATATGGTGGGCGTGAAAATCGCAATCAAATACGCAGCCGAAAAAACAGCACAGGCACTTACGGAGGTTGTAGGAGAGAGTGACTCTCAAGAGGCCTACGAGTTTGCTGATAAATTAGTTGATAAAATCGAAAAAATCTTTTGAATATGACACTAGAAGGAATACGACAGCTGCTGAAATATGCGGTAGTAATCAACCCAGTTCGCAGAACTGATTTCGGTTCGCACCACGATGCGGGTGCTTACCTGGCAAAGTTACCAGCCAAAAGCGCTATCTGAGAGCGCACAAACTCGGAAAGTTTAACACTAAAAAATAGAATACTATGGACGTATTAACAATTAACGTGCAAATCACGAAAAACCCGCGCCAGTATGAGGCTGTGCGCCTGGGCATGGAGGCAACCGTTAACAGGAACGAAACTGCCGAGGATGCGATAAAAGAGGCTACTAGGCGACTGAATGAGCTGTACGATGAAATGTACACGCAAAAGACAAAGGACGGTGCAGAGGGCAAAAAAACGCAGGCTAAACCAGCACAAGAGCCAGCACCAGAGCCAGCACCAGAGCCAGCACCTGCACCTGCACCTGCACCTGCTGCAACAGCAGAGGCTGAAATAATGGCAGCAATCGCCGCAGCAGTCCAAGAGGGCGAGAAGGATGAGAGAGAGCTGCTGAAGTTCGACGACAAGCGCCTGCCAAAGATTATTGCACGCATAGAGAAGGCAAAGGACGCCAAGGGTCGCAATGAGGTTCTGAAGAACGTCGTGAAGTATTACAAGCTTGATGAGGGAGCGGCGAAAGCAATTGCCCTCGCGGTCAAGATTAACCAATAACAACTAAAAATTTTTATTACTATGCTTACACCAAAAATGAGCGGTCTTTTTGACTGCAGAGAATTTGACGGAAAAAAAGAGCACAGCGCTCGCAGACTGAAAGCTGACACCGAGAACATCGTTTTCTCCGCTATGTTCCTCAAAGATGAATTGCCTGACCAGTTCAAAGTAAACGGAGCTCCAGACAAGATGCTTAAGGAGCGGAGCACAAAGAAAGAACGTGCAGCCGCAGCGGCTGAAAATCGCCAGCCCGTATTGGATGCATTTGTCGCAGCCTTTAAGATTGGGCAAACGACGAAATGGTTTGACAAGTACGGGCACGCAACCGACCGTCCGACAAATGAAGAACTGGAGTCGGAGCGCTGGAACGTGCAAATCGACTTCTCGCGCCGAGAGAAAGACCCGAGCAACCCTTTGAAGGCAAGCGGGTACTGGGTCAACGCAATAATGGTGGCAAAGGTTGAGAGCAACCCGTTTGAAGGGCAAGCGTTCGAACAAGCTCCAGAGGCTGATGCGGAACAGGACTCCGAAGATGAGGCGCAAAAGCCGCAGACACTGCCAAGCGTATCTGCTGAGGTAGAGAGTGAGGGCGATGATGATTTGCCGTTCTGACGCAAACTGATTTCTAAGCGGTCTAAGGCATTTTCTTTTGCAAATGGTTTAGTTGTATGCCTTTCGAATGAAAGTGCCTTAGACTGCAAAACTGCTAAAAAATTTTGAAAGATGAAGAAGAAATATCAATACGTAAATTCGGCGCTTATTAAGGTTACAGCAAGCCTGCTGAGTGCGTACAAGGATGCACACCCACACTATGAGTCTCCGCTTATTCAGTACTGCACCGAACACAAGATAGCAAAGGACGACAGGACGCGTTTCGTGCGGGCTGCTCAGCAGCTGGGCTGGAATGTAATTAGAACTGACGGAAAGGTGTACGACAACGGGCGTTTGGCATGGAGCGAGTAAATGGTGGCTATAGGTGGGAGCTGAGGAAGGGCGGCAAAAAGATGCGCTGCCCAGCATGCGGGCAAATGCGTTTCGTGCCGTTTGTATCAGCAGCCGACGGTGTGACATTGGCCGGGGAGGAATACGGGAGGTGTGACCGCGAGCAGAATTGCGGCTACTTTCGATACCCGAACGGCAAAGATGCACAGAGTGTAGCAGAGCCGCGGCCTGTGGTACATGAAGAACCTTTGCGTTTTTACCCAGCCGCCGTTCGAACAGACCCTGGCACAAACCTCTTTGATTATGTGGCTGGCATGGTAGGATTGGCGAAAGCGATAAAGGTGTGGAATGACTACAAGATAGGGCGAGACGGAACACGAACGGTCTTTTGGTATATTGACAAAGGCGGATGTGTTCGGGCTGGCAAAAGCATACCTTACGGTAGGGACGGGCATCGTATCAAAACGGACAAATACCCTGCAAGCTGGCTGCACAAGTGCAAGAGTTGGGACATGTACAGGACGGGAAAAGAGCTGCAACTATGTTACTTTGGCGAACACCTGCTTAACGTTTACCCGGACAAACCCGTCGCGATTGTGGAAAGTGAAAAAACAGCGGCCGTGCTGAGCGCATATTCTGACACGTTTTTATGGTTAGCCTCCGGAGGCTCGCAAATGATTAAGCAAGACGAGAAGAATGAGGCGCTGAAGGGTCGGGGTGTGTTACTTGTTCCAGACAACGGGCAATACTGGAACTGGAAAGCAATAGCTGACAAAAACGGCTGGGAAATCACGACAAAAATGGAAAAGTGCCCGTGCTTTGCCGGGTGCGATATTCTCGACATGATTGAGACTGGAACCGTACACGTAAAAACGATAGATTATGAAAAAAATAACTGAATTCGAATTGACGGACGGAGGCGTGCAGAACCCCTGCGAATTGGTAAGTAATTACCTGCTTTGGGAACAGGAAGGGGGAACGTTGCAGAGCTGGCTGGAGCAATTCGACTTTGATAGCAGAGAGGAAATCGAAAAGGCGATTAGGTTGTTTATTCGGACGGTTGCGCTTGACAAATACATGCGGCGCAAACACCTCGAAGAAGAAAACCCCTTTGCTGCGGCTGTGTTTACACGTTATTCAAAGATTATGACCGACGCAAACCGATTGGACAAATACCCAGTCACTTTGTCTGGGGAAATTTGGCACGGAGGTTTTTCGCGCAAGCGATTGGAACAGAGGACTGAGAGCCTTTTCGGCTCGGTAACTCCGAATGCAGCCAAGTTCAATGCAGCTGCAGAGAGGCTCGAAAAGGTGTACAATCTGAGCCCTGTTGACATTGAAAAGCTGCATTTCTTTGTCGAACAGGTCAAGGCAGGGGAAAAGTTTCCGAACAGCCTGCGACGAATGCTTTACATCTGGGGCGCGGAAATGAAAACAGGAAAGACGACAAGCGCAACGATGTTAGTCAGCTTGCTCAATGGCGACACGAACGAAAGTAATATATCAAGATACAGCTCGACGCTGGCGCAGGAAATGCAGGTAAAAAGTTTCGCAGTGCCGAAAATAAGCGAATGCAATGCGGTGCTTATGGACGAGTGCTTCTTCGCTGACATGGGTAAGATGTATTCCGATTTCAAACGGTTCATAACATCAAGCAACGGACGGGCACGATTGCCGTACGGACAGGAATTCGAATGGACTGGACAGCCGAATTACGTGAGCACGTCGAATGACAGCTTGCGCAAATTTATCAAAGACTGGAGCGACCGAAGGTATTTGTCTATTGAGTTCAAGGGAAAGCCGACCGAAAAACTTTCGTTCCCGGAAATCAAAGAGCTGTGGGCTGATTTTGTGCTGAACAGCGAGCGGACAAAGAACTGGGCAGAGTGGGCTGAAGAACTTGCACCTGTCAGCGAGGAAAAGGGCGACCGAACCGAGGTAACTGAGGAACTGGAGGTCGAGTTGCGCAAGTTGGCGATGATTGAGAGAGTGCTGGCACTGACAACACCAAGCTCCAGCCCAAGCAACCCGCAAAACAAAGTGGCTCTGAAAACGTTTGTCGATTGGTTCGGCGAGAGCATGGGCGTTGTAGAGGCTCACAAGCGCAGGGCTGAGATAGAGGCGGCTGTGCTGAAAGTGTACGGTGCAAGATATAGCACGACCAATTACTGGCTGCTATCGTCGATGCAGGATGTAGCGCTAAGTCTAAAAAATGATATTAACAAACCAGACGTAAAGGTCGAGCCAGTGCAAGATGATAACGACGACCTTCCGTTCTAAAAAATCGAACACAAAAATGAAAATCGCAATGTATGACAACGACAGAAAGCCTATACAGCTTAACCTATTCGACGACCTATCACAAGAGGGCAAGCCAAAGAAGGAATGGCAAAAGAAAATAAAGCCGGAAGACGAACCGTTGGAGAAGAAAATCGAAAGGGCTTTGTGGTTGTTGCGCACGGCTGCTGCCGACACCGACCAGCCTATTGAGATTTCGTACAGCGGCGGCAAGGATAGCGACGTGATACTTGAGCTTGCACGAATGGCGGGCATCAAGTACCGAGCCATCTACAAGAATACGACCATCGACCCGCCAGGAACCATCAAGCACTGCATGGATAACGGCGTGGAGATTATGAGGCGCAAGTCGTTTGCCCAAGTCATTCAGGCGAAAGGATTTCCTACCTACACACGGCGGTTCTGCTGTGCGAAGTTGAAAGAATACAAGGTTCTCGACCGCTCCGTGCAAGGTATCCGACGCTGTGAATCGACAAAGAGAGCCAAGCGGTATAAAGAGCCGACGGTGTGCCGACTATACGGGTCAAAGAAACAGCACGTCGAAGTGTTCTTGCCAATTCTGTATTGGACTGACGCAGACGTGGCCGAGTTCATCCGTCAGCGCGGCATAAAGTGCCATCCGTTGTACTACGGTAAAGGCGGAGAGTTCAACCCCAAGTGTCGGCTCGGTTGCATGGGCTGTCCGCAGAAGTCAGACCGAGGGTTGGCAGAATTCAAGGCTAATCCCCGTCTGGTGAAATTTTGGCTACGCAATGGCGAGATTTGGTGGAACACGCACAAGCTGGAGAAGACCAAGAAGAAATTCAGGTCTCATTACGAGGTATTTGTTCGCAATGTATTCTTCGACCGCTACGACGATTTCCACAATGCTATTGACAATATGTTCGGAAAGATTGATTGCAAGCAGTTCCTCATGGACTACTTCGGCATCGACCTCTGACAATGATATTAACAAACCAGACGTCAAGGTCGAGTCAGTGCAAGAGGATGACAACGACCTTCCGTTCTAAAAAATCGAACACAAAAATGAAAATCGCAATGTATGACAATGACGGCAAGCCCCGTCAAGTTAGATGCCCTTTCGGCATACGAGAACTTAGCAAGGACGAATGCTATAGTGGAAATGGTCGAAACAAATGCAAGTTCTTCAAATGCTACGACCACGTGTTTCCCGGTAAAAACGGCGGAAAGAGTCAAAGCTATATAGTATGCAGGGGCAAAGTGGACTTGCTGCAACAGGAAATTCCTTTCGATTAGAAATGAAACTACACGAGTATCAAAAGAGACTGGCCAACTTTATTGCCAAGCATCCGCGGTCGATTATCTCGGTCGATATGGGATTGGGAAAGACGGCAGCGGTGCTGGCATGGTTGGACTGGTACGCCCGAAAGCGCAAGTATGACATTCGGGCGCTGATAGTCGCACCAAAACGTGTGGCTGAGAATAACTGGCTACAAGAGGCGCAAAAGTGGGGGCTGGTAGAATTGGCCAGCCGAATGACAATAGTGGCAGGAACGGCACAAAAACGTGCTCTATCGCTTTCCGACGATACGAAACCGATTAAGATAATCAGCAGAGACAACTGTAAGGACTTCGTTTCGATGGATGTGGATGTGCTGATATTGGACGAGCTGACCAGTTACAAGTCGAGCAATGCTGTGCGGTCGCGGGCGGTCAAGAGTGTGCAGGCAAAGGTCAAGGTCGGTCTGACCGGGACGTTTCTGGCTAACGGTGCGGTGGATATATACGGCCAAGCGTCAGCTGTCGGCTTAAGGTTGGGCGAGAACTTCTACGCCTGGCGCGCAACGTATTTCCGTGACATATTGGCAGGTTCTGGGCTGGCGTTCCAGAAATGGAGGCTGAGCGTTCCGTTGGAAAAAGTGCTTGCTCCGATTAAGGAAAACGTCTTTACTTTGACAGCACAGGACTACCTCGAAATTCCAGAGGTAACACACATGACGCACGAGATAGAGCTGGATGTGGAAACAAAGACAGCAATCGGAGAACTGGACGCGTTCCTGTCGGCAAAGCTTAACGGAGAGGTACTGACCTTCACGGAACAGCAAAAGTTTGCCAAGTTGCAGACGCTGTGCAATGGCTTTGTATATCAAGACTATGTTAATATAGAAGGCGACGAGCAGACGGAAGGAAAGAGGGCTGTGCGAGGAGAGCGGAGTGTTAAGTTGGAGGCGGTGGCTGATTTTGTGGCCGACTGCCGTGACCAAGGCGAGCAGGTGCTGCTGTTTTATGCGTTCCTGGAAGAAGAACGGTGGCTGTCGGAATTGCTGGAGGCGCGCAAGGTTCGGAAATGGACAGTACGGGACGAGCAATTTATGACGAAATGGAACGACGGTGAGATAGATTGCCTGCTTGCGCACCCGGCCAGTGCAGGGCATGGTCTTAATTTGCAATATGGTGGGCGCATTATCGTTTGGAGCACGCTGACGTACAACTACGAGCTGTTCGCACAGGGCAATGCAAGGCTGGCAAGACAGGGGCAACGGAAAAATGTACAGATACACTACTTCGTTGCTGCTGACACATGCGAGAAAAGAGCGGTGCAGGCGCTGCGACAAAAGCAGAACGACCAGAACGAGTTCTTAAATCTGACGAAACAATGATATTACCAAGTTCGTACAAAAATAGCGTCAATGCTGAGGCCGTTGCCACAGGCAAAAAGAGAGCCGCAAAAGAGCATGCAGGAGCTGGACACACGTGCGGCGAGTGCAAGCTTGGAGAGTGGGCGAAGAGAGAACTGGACGCTAACGGCCTTCCCTTTATGGCTTATTGCCATAAGGGGAAAGGCGGTTACTCGGTTCGGAAAATGTGTAACGTTACCCTGCGCGAAAGCGACGCGTGCGATGCGTTTTGCGCTGGTTCTAAGCCGTTTGAGTTATGAGGCGGGAGGAATTAGAACTCGAAAACAAATGCAGAGCCTACGCCCGGACTAACGGCTGGGTGGCATGCAAGCTGGAAAAGAACGGCAACAAAGGTGTGCCGGACGACCTTTTTATTTCTCCGCGAGAGGTGTGTCTGCTGGTCGAGTTCAAGAAGGACGGGAAGCAAAAACTGAGACAAGAGCAAAAGCTGTGGCGTGAGCGTTTTCCTCATATTGTGCACGTTATCAGTGACTTCGGTGCGTTCACGGCCTTGCTTTCAAGTCAAGACGAAGGAGAGTAATTTTTTTTTTTTTATTTTTAGAAAAGGCAAAAAACACTTATATATATATACATATACACGAGAAATCAAAAAAAAAAAAAAAAAAAAAAAAATAGGCGATTGGTCGCCACGAGGTCGGCTGGGTCAAGGGAGGGCGCTCTCCCTTAATCGAGGGTCGGCAGGCGCGCGCCTGTGGAGGGGGGCGTTTTTCTGACACCTAAGCCGCGACTTTTGTGCTGGTGTGTGTTTGTATGAATATGCAAAAAGAGTGTCGGAGAGCGGAAAGTGCGAAAAAAATTTGCATATGTCAAAAAAAAGCAGTACCTTTGCAGCCGAAAACAAAATACAAATGCTTATGGAGACTGAAATTAAGTTTGACCAGAGGAACTACCGAAAGCACTCGAAGAAAAACAAAGCGCTCATTCGAAAGAGCCTTGTAGAGTTAGGTGCTGGGCGTTCGGTTGTGATAGACAACGAAAACGAACTCGTCGCCGGGAATGGCGTGTACGAGCAGGCGCAAGCCTTGAAGATGCCCGTGCGTATTGTGGAGACTGACGGGTCGGAGTTGGTGGTCGTGAAGAGAACAGACCTCGGGACACAGGACGACAAGCGCAAAAAGTTGGCACTGGCAGATAATAGCGCAAGCGATACTTCGGAGTTCAACAATCGACTGCTGTCCGAAGATTGGACGAGGGATGTGCTGAAAGAGTGGGGTGTTACGCTGCCGGAGACGATAGACTATGAGCGCGTGAGCGCCGAGGAGGTTCTGAACGCAATTGTTTACAAGCCGAGCGAAACCCCAGCCAGCATCGACGAGTTCGTTGACGATGCGCTTTATAACAAAGTAAGAGAGGCGGTCGGAGCTCTGAAAGTGCCCAAAGAGTTGCGCGCGTTTGTGCAGCTGCGGCTTAACTCGTTCCGGCGTTTTCGGTTCGACAAGATTGCAGACTATTATGCCAGAGCCGACGAAGATACGAAGAAGGTGTTTCGCCAGTTGGCCTTGGTCTTTGACGTAAGGGGCACGTCGTTTGAAAAGGACATACTCGAGTTTTATTCAACAGGACTAAGTTCGGACGAAAATGCATATGAGTAAACAAGACTTGCAGATATTTGTGCTCAGCTTTGGCCGTGCAAAAGTGCCGACGTTGAAGAGCATTAAGGAACGGGAGAGCGTCATCGTGCTCACGAGTTCTGACAACAAGTTTGCGGAGGACATCGAAAGCCTTGGCGCGAAGGTTGTGGTGTTTGACAAGTCAACCTTCAAAGGTCGAGGACTTGAAATGCTAAACGAAGAAAGCATCCCGACAAAACGTTCGGCCGTATATGGTTACAACTACGCAATCGACTGGTGTCGTGAGCATGGCGTGCGGTACGCATTGGTGCTGGACGACGACTATATCGCGACGGAGTACATCAACGACCGCAACAGGGGAGCGTCGCCGTTTATAGACGTTTGGGCAAAGCATGCAGTCGTATTTCTGAAAAATCATCCAGAAGTCGGTGCGACGTGCGCAATCAACAATGGTCAGCTTATGGCTAATTTGAAAAGCGCGTACTTTTCCAATCTGAGGAAACGGCAGCTGATGAACACCATAATCTTTGACACGACCAAAGAGCACCATTTCGAAAGCCTCGGCAACGGCGATTATGTGACGCAGGCGATAATGAATACAAGTTCCTGCTGAGCGTTTTTGACGAGGTAACGGTCAAGACCTTGAACGACAGCAAGGGGCTGACAGACGATGAGGTTAGGGCGATAGTCGAGCTCGGCTTCAAGTGCAAACAAAACCCAGTGGCAAACGATTTTGAGGAATGCAGGTTCGCCAAGCCGTGTTTCGACCCGGATGGAAAGGAACACAAGTGCTGCCTGTGCAAGGCGCAAGGAGGCTTCTTTGGCGTGTCAAAATGTATCGTTCCGTGCGTAATGTATAACAGCAACAAACAGGGCGAGCTTATCTGGAACAGGTACGGTTTCGCTATTTAATCTTGATAATATGAAAAAAGAGTACAAACATAAAAGCCCTGAGGCGGCTGAGAGGGAGCGCAGACATCAGTTCGGCCAACCGGAAGGAAACAAACAGGGTAACCCGTCAACGGCAGTCAATCAGCGAGAGTTCTACCGCTGGTGCGAGAGCCAAGCAACGGAGCAAGAGCTGCGCGAGTATTTGAGAGACGAAATCAACCCGATGGCGAGGCGCAAGTTTGTCGCCGCGTTAATGGGATGCAACACGGTGCAAGATTTCTTCGATTTGACAAACCAGACCCACGGGCAGCCGAAACAGGTAATCGAGCAAACGAACCTGCCGGACGTTCGGGTGGTGCTTGAATAAATGGCTGGTACACTTGACATATCGGTAAATAAAAAAATATACCTGTACCTTGAACAGCGCAACCCGCTCATGGCGTTACAGGGTGCACGCCGTGCGGGAAAGACCTACACGGTGTGCCAATGGTTGCTGTTGCAGATGTACAACGAAGGCGACGTTGTGGTCGTAGCCAGTATGACAAACGAACAAGGCCGAAGGGGTGCGTATGAGGACTGCAAGACGATATGCAACAGCTGGGGAGCGTTTGGTGACCTGTTCGAGATAACCAAAAGTCCGCGAAGAATAGAATGCAAGAGGAACAACACAACAAGCGGCAAATCTGGGGTAATGGAGTTCGCAGCGTTCGAAGACCCTGAGAGGGCAAAGGGTGCTGCGTGCGACTGGGTATTTATCAACGAGGGCAACAAGTTTACTCGGCAGCAATATCTCGACCTGGCAGCCAATGCACGCAATGGCGTGATTGTGGACTACAACCCTAACCAACACTTCTGGATAGAGGACGAGTTGGACGACAAAGAGGTGTTAAAATGTAGCTGGCAGGATAACAGAAAGCACCTCACGCCCGCGCAGCTCAGTTGGTTCGAAAAGCTGAAAGCGAATGCGATGCGCGCCAATGCAACAGCCGCTGACATGTATTATTATTCGGTGTATTACCTTAACCAATACAGCGAGCTGGCCGGGGACATCTTCACGCCGCAAATCATAAGGACATGCAAGCTGGAGGATGTGCCTGTGTCGGAGTTGCGAAACCCGATAGTGTTTGGAGACCCCAGCGCGCTTGTGGGTGCGGACTGGTTCCCGTTAACACTGAGCGCGACCGCGCCGGACGGCACGATATACATACTAGATGCGGACAGCACCAACGAGGGAGGAAAGGCCGAGCGGTGCAGAGCGATTGAGCGAATGCTGGGACGGTTGGACAATACCCGCATCTACATTGAGAGCAACGGCTATATAGGTCAGACGTTCATCGAATATGCCAGAGGTGAAAAATCAAACGAGCAGCCAGAGAGGGTGCTGCCAGTTGAAGGCTGGTGCAGCCGCGGCGACAAGTTCGACCGCATTCTCGCCCAATACGAAAAGATACGGGACAAAGTGGTCTTCGTCGAGCAGCCGCGGCTCCCAGAGTATCTGAAACAGGTGTACGAGTTTGCGCGCAAATGCGAGCACGACGATAACATAGATAATATCGCAAGTGTGTGCAGGGTGCATGATTGGCTGAGCGCTTAGGTCGTTCTTTTGGCACCTAAGGCGGCGTTTTTGCGCTTATGTATGTTTTATTTTCGTTCGCCCAAAAGTGCCTTAAAAGCCAAAACTGCATAAAAAATCTGGGTAAAAACAAAAAAAGTGCGAAAAAAATTTGCATATATCAAAAAAAAGCGTTACCTTTGCGGCAAATTTTGAAAAATGAAGATACGGGACTCTATAGCAATGCTTTTTCGACGCGGTCAAGTTGTGAGCTTTGACTACGGCCTGCCGTTTACCAATTGGGGGCTGTGCAGTCACGAGTTCGCACAGGTTATTTGGTATAACATCTGCGACATACTGACTGACCTTGTAGAGGACGTGAAGATGAAGAACGAGGGAACGGAAGAGCCGTTGAGCAAAAACGGAATGAAGTTTGCTGCGTTCGTTGCGCTTGTGTACAATAACGGAAAGCAGGTGCTGCAAAGGGTGTACGACGAGGGCTATGTTGTGCTGGCATATGACGGCGCAAAGTTCCGGCAACTGAAATCGACCGAATACACGGTGAAAACGGAAAAAGGTGTTACGGTGGTAGAGCCAAACAACAAAGAGCTGGACGTGTATGTAATGAAAAGCTCGTCGTTTGATATGTACGGCCGCAGTGACAAGTCCATGTGCAAGGGCTGGCTCGATTTTCTCGACGATGTTATGAACGGCAGCGCAACCGTCAGCAAGAGACTCGGAGCGGTGGTTGTAGCCAGCCCGAAGAACCTCAACAATGCCCCGACAGCCGTAGTGCTTACGGATGAACAAAAGGAAAAGCTCGAAAAGGACATGCAAAAGAGTTACGGCGCGCTGTCCCGTCAGTCAAATGTAATGCTGCTGCCGCGCGAGATGTCCTGGCAGACGATTAACCTTGCAGGTCTTGACTTGAAGATGCAGGAAAAGGCAAAAACGGCGATTCTGGCGATTGTTGACCGTATCAAAGTACCTGCAAACCAAGTGGCAATAATTGACGCACAATCGTCAAAAACGTTGGCTAACGGCAGCGAAATGAGAGAGGGCGACAAGTTGAAGTACAAGTCTTTCCGAAGGCTGTTCGAGAGAACGTTTGCAGACATGGCTCGGTATTATGGCATTCAAATGTCGTACGTAATAGACGGAGAGCCGATAGGGTCTGACTCACAAGTTATTGCAAACTAATAAGTTACGAATAATATGAACGAACTTTTTACTGAAATAAACGAGCGCTTGCCGCTGTCCGACGTTGTTAAGTTAGGAGACTACAGGGAGGTTGAGAACCTTAGCCTGGAAACAATAACCAAATCGGCAGAGGACAAAAACAAAAAGCTGAACGGCATGCTGATTTACGGTTACGAAACCAAGTTCGCAGCCGGAACGAATACCAATTACGAGCGGTTCTCAAAGGATGCGCTCGATAAATTTATCAACGACTACTATAAGAAGAACGGGCTGAACATGCCGCTTACCGTGCAGCATGGTTGGAGACGTGGGGATGTAATCGGGCGCGTGCTGATTATAGAGGTAAACAGCGTCGGCTTTTATTTCGTGTGCTATGTACCGAAAGGCGTTGCAGGGTATGAAGATATTCGACTGAAAGTCCAAGAGGGTATTCTGCAGGGGCTGAGCAAAGAGGGCTGGAGCACGAAAAGCAAGGCGTTCTGGAAAAAGGACGGTTCGTTCGATTACCTGCTTGTTGAGGAAATGGAAATGCTTGGTGTTTCGCTGGTAACGACACCAGCCAACGGAAACCCGCTTGAAAAAGCCAAAGAGGTAAAGGACGGGCTGCAATTTGTCAACAAAACGAAAGATAATGCCGAAGAACAGCGCGAAGCGTTTGAGGCTATGTTTAACTAATAAATTTTTTTGATATGAAGAAGAAACTTGTGTATCTGAAAGACTTTGCGAACTTGACAGCAATCAAGCGCAAAGTTACTGACGCTTTTAGCGAGCGCGGAAAAGAGGCAGCTGACGCTATTCGCGCACTTATCGACGAGCTGGAGCAGAGCGAGGTAGAGGTGGACGAAGAAATGCTGGCTGAGAAAATCAAGGAGGTAATTGCTGCGGCTGAGCCGAACAGCAAGACCCAAGAGGCAATCGCCAATGCGATTGCTCAGCGTATGCAGAAAATCGTAGAGCCTGCGACGAAGAAGGAACTGAGTGCAGCTGTGAAGAACCAAATCTCCGCAGCTATTCTGCGCGCCAACGGCAAGGAGGAAGTCAAGAACGCCGTTGAGGCTGTTCTGGTTAAGAACGACATCTCTGGATTGACTATGGAGGACGTAGTGGACTATGCAATCGTTGAAAGCTGGGGAGACCTCAACCCGATTTTCAAACGTCTGCACAAGACCATGTTCACGAAGTTCTTCTACAACGACGACGACGTGAAGACAGCGCTCCTGCTTGCAAAGCAGTGGGACAAGACCGGGGAGACTGAGAAAGTCATCCAGCAGCTAGCAGTAATCGGCAAGACCATTTCGACGAAGTACATCTACAAGCGCCAGCGCGCTGCGCAGGAGGACTTGGACGAAATAGAGAAGGCTGGCCGTTTGTCCAGTTTCCTGCGTTTCATCAACGAGGAACTCGACCGCATGATTGTGAACACCATAGTGCTCGCAATCTTGGTCGGCGACACCGTCAACAACCTGGCCGACCGTGTGACCACGTTCGAGACCATCGGCTCCAAGGCTGAAAGCGACGCCTTCACGACCGTTAAGACCGTAGCCAGTGGCACGGCTGTAAGCTTGAAGGCACTGCGCGAGATGTGCGACACTGTGAAGAACCCGTACGGCAAGAGCAAAATCTTGCTGATGAATAGCGCGACGTTCGCAATCGTGTCTGAGTTCAAGTACAGCCAGAACGGCTCGCTTTTGTATCGTACCAGCGAGGAAATCGCCCGCATGCTCGGTTGTGACGAAATCGTTGAGTGTGACCTGCTGGATGCAGAGACGTCAGCTGGAACAAGCGCAGGCATGTTCGCAATCTGCATGCTCCCGGACGGCTACTGGTACAACGAGAAAAAGACCATTTCGGTGGCTTACCCGAAGTACGAAGAGAACGTCATGAACTACCAGAAAGAGCGCAACATCGGCGGAGCAATCCACGACCTGTACTCGACCGCAGTTCTGAAACGCGTCTAAGAGCAATAAAAGGGAGAGCCGCAAGGCTTTCCCTGCTCTCATAATTAACAAAATAATAAGTATTACTTGCACACATGACAAAAGACTGGTATTTGCAACATGGTTTCAAGCTGAGTCCGCTGATTGAACAGGCGGAAATCGAAAGCGCAGAAAAAGATGTACGCACTGCGTATGTTGCCCCTATTCTTGGGAGCGCTGCCGTTCCGTCTGAATATGAGGCGGTCGTTGAGAATGCAGTCGGCAATCTGGCATTTTTGCTGATGCTGCAACGGTCAATTTTCCTAACCAGAGCAGGCGCAAAGATAAAGACTGGCTATAATAGTCAAGAGGCTGACGCTTGGACAAAGCTACAACAGGCTGCAATGAGCTGCCACTTGGCGCTGGTTGAGCTTGGGAAAGTGCCCGGGGCGGACGCATCGGCAGAGGTGATGGACGTGTGCAAGATTTATTTCAAATCGAATTTTTTTAGTCTTTAAATATGGCATCATGTATTGACAATATCGCCGGAAATATCGGCTTGAATTGTGCCAGCCCTATCGAGGGCGGCTATACTGGTCGCGCCGTGCTGATACCTATGGAGGCTGTGCCCGTGTTGACAAAAGACGCAAACAACCCGCGCAGCATTAGCGCAATCGCGATTGCAACAGGCGCAAAGGTTGTGGCTGTGGACAACGAAGGCGTGAGTCCTTTTGACGGCTCGCAGACCGTAGGCAACAACGAGGCTGGCTACACTCGTTTCACGAAGACCGTAGTCGTTCGCATGCCGGAGCGCGGTGCAGATTTTGCCGCTGAGGTGCTCGAACCGCTGATAAAGAGCGGACGCGGCTTTATCGGTGTCTTTGAAAAGGTTGACCGTGTGGGCGACGGTTCGTTCGAGGTAATCGGCGCGCAGTCCCCGTTGAAGGTTGTTGACCCCAGCACGGTAACCCGTACAGAGACCACCGCCGGAGGTGGTGCTTGGCAGGCAACTCTCCAGAGCACTGAGGTGTATGCAGAGAGCGTACTTTTCGACACCGACTACGAGACGACACTTGCAGCCTTTGAGGCACTGCTTGCAAAGGCGTTCTAAATGAGGGAGAGCGCACCCCGTGACAAATAGAGTTGCGCGAGTGCGCTTTTCTTCGTTTTTAAGCGGCCTTCTTGTTTCAAGTGTTAGAATGTATCACTTTGCGCTGAAATGCGCTCAAACGTAAAATCTTACTAAAAATTTATGAAAACAAAAGTTCTTAAATATAACCTTGCCGGGCGCTCACAGGTGTTCGTCGTTTCCCTTTTGGCATTGTTGAGGAAAACAGGCCTTGCGGGAGAGGAAACGAGCGGAGCGATACCTGCCGAGGTACTTGATACGCTGAAAATTCAGCTCGTATCTCCGAACGTAACAGGTGCGCAGATACTGACGACCAAGCTGACACGCCCGTGTCATTATTCGGTCGAGGGTAATGAGCTGACTATTGCGCTTGGAGAGTTGAACCCCGGCCAGCATCGACTGACCGTAAAAAGTGTGTACGGGACAAACACCCGTTCGTTGCTGATTATTGACGCAACCGTGCCTGTAGGAGCCGGAGAGACTGGCGAGGCGATTAGTGTTGACGTTGCAGCCGTTTCGACGGTGTCGGACGAAAACAACGCTGACGGTCGTGTTTTCCAGTCTGACGAAGACGGTAACGCGACAATAAACGCAAACACGCTATCAATCGGTGGCGGAAACGCAACTGGAGAGAATGCTGTAGCTGAGGGCGAGAGCACCACAGCCAGCGGCGACAGGTCACACGCTGAGGGTAACGGTACAAAGGCCTTAGGAGAGGACTCTCACGCCGAGGGCTCTGCTGTGTGGGGCAGCCCGTACGAGGTTACGGTGCGACCGCTAACAGCCCAAGAAAAAGAGAAAATCACTGCAAAAGTAGGGAATGTGTACCCGGACTACATCTCCGAGAATGACGAAATCGAGGATGGTCAGGCGCCTGTGCTTTATTCCGATGAGGAATGTACTACTAAGGTTGCACGTATTAAGTGGAGCAAGTATTCTGACATTTGGCTTGACGGATATGAGGCTGACTTTTTCCAGATTGTAGAAGGCACACTTGCAGCTGGCACGTATTGGGCACGTTTCGAGCCCACAGCCAGCGGCAACGCGTCCCACGCTGAGGGCGCGAGCACCACAGCAAGCAGCAACGCGTCACACGCTGAGGGCGAGGACACCACAGCCAGCGGCTACGCGTCACACGCTGAGGGCGAGAACACCACAGCCAGCGGCGACAGGTCAC
>Ga0310697_10001359_pt1 | contig 28959 bp, 15 predicted proteins | sample 172DNAGHGlowgp2_FD_203883 | JGI IMG/M metagenome (GOLD analysis project Ga0310697, IMG submission 203883) | Sheep rumen microbial communities from Palmerston North, Manawatu-Wanganui, New Zealand - 1728 DNA GHGlow gp2 (v2) (version 2) | ecosystem: Host-associated > Mammals > Digestive system >... | reverse complement strand
TTCATGGATGCCACGAGCATGAAGGAGCAAGGATACTCTACACTGTATTTAGCACGGCTGATGGTAATCTTACGGTCTTCCAATGGCTGGCGCAACACCTCAAGGACGGAGCGTGACAGCTCAGGCATCTCGTCGAGGAAGAGTACACCGTTGTGAGCGAGACTGATTTCGCCGGGCTGCGGGTTGTTGCCGCCACCGACCAGTGCCACCTGAGAAATGGTGTGGTGGGGAGCACGGAAAGGGCGCTGGCTAATCAAACTGGTGTCACGACTCAGTCTGCCAGCAACACTGTGTATCTGGGTCGTCTCCAGACTCTCCGCCAACGACAGCGGCGGCAAGATGCTGGGCAGTCGTTTGGCAAGCATGCTTTTACCACTTCCTGGCGGACCTATCATGATGAGGTTATGCCCGCCGGCAGCGGCAACCTCAAGGGCGCGCTTCACACTCTCCTGCCCTTTCACATCGCTGAAGTCGAGGTCGAAATGCAACTGCTGCTCGTAAAACTCCTTACGGGTATCGATGTTCTCGGGTTCATAACTCGTAGTACCGTTTAAGAACTGGATGACATCCAACAATGTCTCCATGCCATAGACTTCCAGTTGATTGACAACGGCAGCTTCACGAACATTCTGCTGCGGAACGATGAGCCCTTTAAACTGCTCCCTACGGGCGCGGATAGCAATGGGCAGTGCTCCACGAACAGGCTGCAGACGGCCGTCCAGTCCCAGCTCGCCCACCAACATGTATTTGTCCAGCCGCTCGTCAGTCACCTTGCCGTTGGCAGCCAAGATGCCGATGGCTAACGGCAGGTCGTAACTAGAGCCTTCCTTCTTGATGTCGGCAGGCGACAAGTTGACAGTGATGTCCATGGTGGGCATCTTGAAGCCATTATTGATGAGCGCGGCCTTGATGCGGTCGTAGCTCTCCTTGACTGCCGTGTCAGCCAGTCCAGTGAGGTGAAACTGTACTCCGCGCGACATGCTGACTTCGCATGTCACGGTAGTAACTTCCAGTCCGTTTACAGCGGCACAAAAGGTTTTTACCAGCATAATATTGATTCGTTTTTGAAAGCAAAGGTACAAAAAAAATTAAATATTAAAGATGAATAAGGAAATATTAAAGAAGAAAAGGGGAAAAATTCGTTGCATGATGTCCAAAAGTTCTGGGTTTTTATGTACCTTTGCACTCAGTATGAACAAAATTATCCGTTTTGTAAAGGACTGGACTCTGCCCATTGCCATCTGTGTGGGCAGTGCCAGTTACCTGACATTCAACTACGTTCCTGCATTGGACGCGCTGGGCGACACACTTAGTCCTGTGTTCGATGTCATCTTCCCGCTGTTCGTCTTCCTGACACTGCTGGTGACATTCTGCAAGGTGGACTTTCACCAGATGCTGCCTCACCGCTGGCACACCGGCATACTCATTGCCCAACTGTTGCTGGTAGCCCTGAACATTGTCATCATCCTGTGGGCAAAAGAAGCGGAAACGGCAGAAGATTCGTCACGCTTCACGCTTCATTCTTCACTCCTCTGGGAAGCCGTGCTCACGTGTATTATCGGTCCAGCGGCATCAGCATCACCTGTCGTGGTAGGAAAGTTAGGCGGAAACATTTCAACCATGACGACCTATGTGCTCATCTCGTCACTCTTCTCTTCCCTACTCATACCACTGGTCTTCCCCATGTTGGAACAGACGGTGCAGGTACCGTTCTTCGAGGCTTTCCTCATCATATTACAGAAGGTCAGCATCGTGTTGCTGCTTCCTTTGGTATTAGGCTGGTTTATCCAGCACTACCTGAAGCGGTTGTGCCGTTGGATTGTCAGCATGCCGAACCTCAGCTTCTACTGTTGGGCCATCTCGCTCAGCATCACTACGGGCATCACCGTGAAGAACATCGTCCACAGCGATGCTTCCGTCGCCCTGCTGCTCAGCATCGCTGCTGCCACCTTCCTGCTGTGTTTCCTGCAGTTCGGCATCGGTCGTCTGGTAGGTCGCCACTTGGGCGAGGAAGTCAATGCCGGTCAAGCACTGTTTCAGAAGAATACAGCTCTGAGCATCTGGGTGGCGTATATGTACTTGAATCCGGTGGCATCGATAGGTGCCGGCTGTTATGTGCTATGGCAAAACATCATCAACTCGCTGGAACTATGGCAGGATAGGAGAAAAATAAAGAGCAAAGCAGGATAAGCAGCTAATCAAATAGACGAACTAAAAACAAATCAAAATGAGACAAGCAAGCATGAATGTAGCAAGAAAGTGGTTATGGGTAGCTTTACCTTTTCACCTTTTCACCTTTTTACTCTTTTACCTTTTTACTTTTTTACCTTTAACGGCTCACGCTGTAGAAAACTATCCGTACCGTAGCGATTACCTCTGGGTGACTGTACCCGACCATGCTGACTGGCTCTACGAGGTTGGACAGAAAGCCACGATAGAGGTGCAGTTCTATAAGTATGGCATACCTCGTGACGGCATCGTAGAATGGGAGGTAGGTACTGACCTGCTTGCTTCCGACATGCGCGACAAGGTCACACTGAAGGGCGGTCGCGCAAAGATTGTTATAGGAACGGCAAAGAAGCCATGCTTCCGTGACTTGAGACTGAAGCTGCAACTGGACGGCAAGACCTACGAGCACCATGTGAAGGTCGGGTTCTCGGTTGACAAAATACTGCCGTACACACAGGAGCCAAAAGACTTCTGGAACTTCTGGCAGCAGCAACTGAGCGAGGCACGGAAATATGCGCTGCACTACACGAAGGAGTTTGTGGATGAGATGTCAAACGAGCGTGTGGACTGCTACCGTATGAAAATAGACTTGGACCGTCAGGGACATGCCTTTTACGCCTATCTGCTGATGCCTCACGGTGCGCAGAAAGGCAGCTGCCCTGTTGTATTGACACCTCCAGGAGCTGGAGTAAAGACCATCAAGGACGGTATGGCACGTCGTTTCTGGCCGGAGAATGGCTTTATCCGCTTAGCCATCGACATTCATGGCCTCAACCCCACCATGACCAATCAGCAGTGGGCTGAAATCAATGCGGCATTCAACAATCAAGACAACGGTTATCTGCGCCAGAACCTGGAAGACCGCAACCATTACTATATGAAGCATGTGTATCTTGGACTGGTGCGTTGCATTGACCTGCTGACATCCCTGCCCGAATGGGATGGTCGGAATGTCATTGCGGCAGGCGGCAGTCAAGGTGGCGCGCTGGCACTTATCGCCACAGCACTGGACAACCGCATCACACATTGTGTAGCTAACCACCCTGCATTAAGCGACATGGCGGCAGGAGCGGCAGACCTGACAAGCGGATATCCACACTTTACGAAAGAAAGCGGTGCTTACTCGGCTGCTTGCATGAAGACGCTGCCATACTACGACGTAGTGAACTTTGCACGCCACATTGAGACTCCCGTGTATATGACCTGGGGGTATAACGACAACACCTGTCCGCCCACTACATCTTATGCAGTATGGAATGTACTAAAGGGTAACAAGGAGTGCCTACTTACACCAATCAATGAGCACTGGACGAGCGATGCCACCGACTACGGCCAGATGGAATGGGTGAAGAAACGCCTGAAGTAATTACATCTTTACCGCATCGGCAATGGTGAACAGACGCTTACTGCCTGCGTCATAGCACTTCAGCGTCACCGACTCGCCACTCCGACCGTAGATAACCAGCGACGTGCTACCGGTGGTTGACAGCGTAATGGTGCCGCGACACTCATCACCCACGAAGGCACCTACCACGTAGCCGCTGACGGGCGTGATGCCTACCTTGGTCAGCATACTCTCTGCGCCTACCGTCTTCACTACCGGATACTTCTCAGAGCCTTGGGTAAACGGCGGTACCATAAGTTTGTCGAAACCTATCTCCGCGTCTGCGTCCAGCGTGATGTTGTCGGACAGCGTGAAGATGTGCTTCAACTGTTGGCAGTAGTAGCGCAGCGAGATGTTCACCGTCTGTGAGCTCGTTTCGTTGCCCCAGGCTTTTATCAGAAACCTGCAGTTGTCTATCAGTTCGCCGGTTTCCAAGTCGACGTTTGGCCCTGACACACCACGCAACTCGTTGTTCACGAAGACGGCAACCAGGTCGCCTTCCGTGACATAGGGTTTCAGCACGTCTTCTATCTGCACCTTCATCAGTGTCCAGTTCTCGTAGGCCTGCGTGGGCTCTTCCCAGTTGGGACGTTCCTGGTTGTTGGTCCAGTCTATCTGCCACGTGGGAGCCTTGTTGAGTGTGGTTTCCGTATAGCCAGGCGTGCTGTTGCTGCCGCCTTCACCGTCATCGCTGCTGCAAGCCCCGAAGAGGAGGCTTGCCAGCAGAACGACTGTTAAATGCATCTTTTTCATATCACTTGATTATTACTTTTTTACCGTTATAGATATACACACCCTTCTGTGCCGGCTTGCGGTCAAGCAACAGACCGTTGATGGTGTACCACTTGCCGTCCTCGTAGTCAGCACGTACGAAGTTGATGGCCGTAGGCTCGTCGGGGCTGCCGATGACAGCATTTGACTTGAAGGTCATCACCTCGCCGGTAGATGCTACTACCTCGCCGTCACGCTCAATGGCGAACCAGATATACTGTGGCCTGTCGCCTACAATGCTCATGTAGATGGGCTCTGGGCTGGCGGCACTGGCGGCCGTTGACAGCGTAGCCTCGCCGACCACCTCGCCGTTGGCGTAAGCCAGCAGGATGTCGCCATCCTCAGGTTCGAAGCCTGTCACATGGGCGGAGACGCTCATCGTGTTCGGCATCTTCTGGACAGCTGCGCGAGTAGAAGTCAATGACCAGTCCTCACGGAAGTTGCTACTCAAGTCGTAGTACGGATAGGTGAACGAGGCCTTGGCTGCATCCTTGCGCAGCATCAGGTAGCCCTCGCCAGGCTTCATGTACTGCAGACTGCCGCGCCAGCGTCCGGTGCTGCCTACCATAGTGAAGTAAGCAAACTCGGTGTGGCTCTTGATGACATCGCCAGGCCGTGCCTTGTCGTAGTAGTCGCTCAGGGCGGTCTCCACGCTCAGGCTCGTCGCCGGTGTGTAGCCGATGCCGTTCCAGCCTTCACTCACATTGATGGTACGCTCTTGCTCGTCCTCGATAACCTTTCCTTCAACGGGGATGGTGCATGCCTTCTGAACCTTGATGGCATAAGCACTCTTCGATGAGATAGGAACGGCCACGGCCTTGCTCTTGCCGCTGCTGGATACTACCCAACGACCGTTTTCATAGTTCACCGTCAGGTTGCTGCTCATGTCGGTCAGGATGTCGCCTTCCGACCACGGCATACTGTTGAGCAGGCTCTTCATGTCCGCCATTTTCTTGCTGCTGACATTGAATGATACCCAGTTCCAGCCTTCCTTCAGGTTGAAGTACTGTACGAAGGTGTTGCCGCCGTCGAAGCGTACCGGTGTGTCGGCACCTATCATCTCCTGGTTCTTGAACTTGATGTTCCTATCGGGTGTCAGCACAATCTCGCGACCGGTGCTGTACTGCCACAGGCGGAATGTCAGTTCGGTGCCTTCCATCTCCTTGTCATAGACGGTCAGGTACAGGGCGTTTTCGCCCGTCTGAGCTGAGTGGGTGATGTTGGCAAAGCCGTGACATACATTCTGATTGTCGAAGGCACCCACGATGTCGCGTTCGTCGGTGTCAAGCTCGTCGTACAGATAGACCTGACCGTTGATGTTCATCGAGTATCTCAGCAGGTCGTTGTCCACCTTGTCTGCCCAGTCGGGCTTCTCGCCCTCCACGGTCAGGTTCAGGTAGAACGGCTCTGAAATGCCTTCTTCGTCGGTCAGGTAGATTATCTCATTGTACGTACCCACTGGCAGGTTCTTGCTCACCGTTGCCGTGACGCTGCCCAAAGCCTGTGGTGCCACCACGTCGCTGTACTTGTCCAGCGTGAGCCACTTCGGGCAGTTCTCTATCGAGTAGGTGTGGCTTACAGCAGCATTGTTGAAGAACGGCAGGTCCACTTCCTCGCTGGCTCCATACTTGATGGTGGTGTCGAGTCTGTTCACCAGCCACTCCAGACTGCTGTTGGATACAAAGTAGCAGGCCGTCTGCGGCGAAGCCATCATGTTGCCGTTGCGGTCCTCCACATCGCGCAGCGTCACATAGATGTTGCGGTGGTGCAGCTTGGCAGCAGGCTCGTCGAGTTCTATCAGTACCTGGTTGCCCTTGCCTATGAAGCTGAACTTCAGGTTCGTCACGTTCTCGTTGGGAACCACCGGCGCTGCCATCTCGTCGCTGATGTGAGCCGTTATCTTGTCTATGTCATCCACGAACAGGTAGTCACGGACAGGTGTCGTTGTAAACTCGTTCGTCTCAGGGTTCTGTTGATACCTCACGTTGCCCTGGTTATCAAGATGCAGCTTCTTGCTATATACATACGGTGTCATCACGATTTCGTTGTCCGCGTTGCGCTCCTGCTCATCGAAGCTTAAGTAGGTCAGCAGACCGGCAACGTCGCCGCTCGGGCTCTTCGTTGCGTATGTCTTGATGAGTGTCTCAGGCAGCGCCTGTGCAAAGACTATCAGCTCGTCGATGTTACCCTTCATCGGGTTCACGCCGTCATGTATCTCCAGGCTGTCCTTCTCGTTGTAGAAGGCATAGCGTGTGGCACCAATCTTCAGTTTGCCGCCGCTGATGCCGCCTAAGCTGTCGGGAGCAAACGTGGTCTTCAGTTCCTTGTCCATATAGATGTTCGCCACGTTGCGGCTGCGGTTCACCGTCATAGCATAGTGGTGCCAATTGCCGTCGCTCCAGTCGCCGGGCATCTTGGCAGCAATGCCGTTCGAACGGTAGACGAGTGTATCGGCTTCGAACCCGATGTTGAACTGGTTCTGTGCGCCGTCGTCCTCCTTCAGTCCGCGACCGTTGGCCAGTAGTGTGCCGCGGCCGTCAGCGTCGGTCTTGAACCAGAACATCAGCGTGTAGTCCTGCTCGGCAGTGCGGTTCAGCGCCTTGTCGGTCAGTTCCAGTCCCTTGTCTTCCTTGTCCACATGCAGTGACATGCCGTGCGGCATAGCCCAGTTGGCCCCCATCAGCTTGGCGTTGGCACCCTGGGTGTGGTCTATCACGTAGTCGCCCGAGCCTTCGTTCATCGGGTAGTAGTCTACCAGTCCCTTTTCGTAGCCCGTCAGGCGTTGTGTGCCGTACGTGCTTACCAGTCCGGAACTCATGGTGCGATACCACAGGCGGGCCTCCATCATGCGACCCTCGTAGTACTCGCTATCTGCACGGTCTAGTTCGTTGGTACGTCCGAAGATGAGCGGACCGGTACCATTATACAGGGCTTTCAGCTTGTAGGGCGTGCCTGCCATGCCGATGTCTTCGCCACCGCTGTAGAGCCTCAGCGTGCTGTCCTGCTGGTTGATGCTGACGGCTACCTGCTGGAAGCCGCCGTCCTTGATAGGCTTCTGCGACTCAAAGGTCTGCTCGTCAACCACGGCGCGCAGCTTCTGCTCCTTGGTCAGCCACAACTGCAGCTTATGTCCGTTGGTACCCTGCGAGAAGAGCGGCATGTCGCGACCCGTCTTCGCGGGCTTCACGCGCATCTCGATGGTCAGGTCCTTGCCCGAGAAGTTGCGCTTGGCTTCCGTCTCCACGCTGGCCTGTCCGGTAAACTGCAGGCTCACCGTCTCCGAGAAGTCGTTGTTGTTCACCTCGCCTTTCACCTCGAAGTTGGTCTTGTCGCTCAGGTTGTTGTATTCGATGTCCTCTGAGAAGTTGAACACGATGTCGTCAGTCACGTTCAGCAGACCGCTCTTCGGTTCGGGAGTGCCGAACAGCTGCGGACGGCGTGTGTCCTTGACACCGCTGATGACCTTCGACGGCGAGGTCAGGAAGGTACCGCCGTTGCGGCAGAACAGCACGGCTCGCAGGTCGTAGGATCGCTCTATCTCCCAACCCTCACCATAGAACTGGGTGACAATGTTGTCGTTGGGCTTCATCAACTCACATACACCGTTGGCATTCGCCATCAGTGTTGAGTCGGCATAGTACGAGCAGAGGTTCGTCCAGGTGTCGTCACCACGCTGCGACTCCTTATACTGGAACTCAATATGGTCGAAGTTATGCTGGTGACGGTCGAAGCCGCTGATAGTGACCGGTATGTACCATCCCCGCAGCGAATCCTTCTGTGCCGTGGTGTTCAGCACCCACTTGTCGGCGGGAGCCGAGATGCTCACCGCACCTGCCTCGCGCAGGAAGTGTACATCAAACTTGGCGGTTGCCGTGGTGTGGTCTGGGTCACCTGCCGACATCACGCCGATGGTCAGTCCCTCGTAGTCGAAGCCCTTGCCAGCACGCACCTCCAGTTCTAACTGGGTGGTCACGCCTGGCACGACGCTCACGCTCATACCGCTGGTGGTCAGTGTCTGTCCGTTCACACTCAGTTTAGCACCGTTGGGGTTAGCCTGGTCGGCAGAGAACAGCGTAAAGACACTCAGTCCGTTGGTGGCGGCAGGCTTCTCGCTCTCGTTGCCAATGAATACCGTGAAGCGGGCAGGGTCGTTCACCGACACGCCGCTTACGCTATGCTTGTCGAGGCTGATGGTCGGGTTGTCAATCTTCAGCGTACGCTCGTCGAGGATAGAGCCAGCCTGATAGAAGTGCGTCTTGCGCTGATCCTCCCACGGGTTGCTGGTGTAGCCGCCACGGGTGCGGAACACGAAGCTGCTCGCAGCACCGTGGTCGGGTATATTGGTTTCTCTCTTCAGATAATCCAGTGTCTCGTTGGTGACATTGTCGAAGTTGTAGTTGGTGAACACATCTTCCATGTCATACTTGCTACCGCCAGTGACATCAGCCATCGGCACGCGATAGACATCCACGCTCAGGCGGCTCGTCGGCGCAGCGGCAATGGTAAACGATGTCGTGCGGTTGAACTCCTTCGACTGGCTGTTGGTGCCAATGGTCGTCGAGGTCAGCACGGGTGTCAGCGTCCAACGGAAGTATTTGCCTTCAAATTTGAGAGAAGATTCTTGATTTTTCACTCCACCACCAGCAAGCGTCGGATCGAGTTTCTTAAACGACTCTAAATAGCCAAAGAAAGCACTGCCAAGGTAGTTGACGACGGTCGATGCTATCGACGAGATGGTGCCAGTACCGTTGCCTTTACTTCCAGCGAAGTAGTCGGGCTGCACACCGTAGGGGAAGTACATCGACGTAGAGTTCGAGTAACTGCTGCTGAACGTCTCGCTGTAGTTCACACCCTGTGCGCCGGCGATATCGAAACTGTTCACCAGGTCTGTGGCGTTCAGTTTCTCGCGCTCGTTCTGCGTAATCATCTTCGTCCAGGCGTAGATAATCTCGCCTTTCTCAGACACCTCGTCGTTGAAGTCGCCAACTCCCTTGCCCGTGGGCAGCACGATGATGTAGTGCGTAGAGTCGTTGGCGGTCTCTATGGTCGTGTTGTACTGCTTATTGGGCAGCGCGAACTTCGGGTCGTCAGTAGTGCGCAGCGAGCGATAGACGGGTTGGTGCGTCGAGTTGGCAAGCGCCTGTGCATCCGTCTTGCTGCCGATGAACATCTTGTTCAGTATCTCGCCTGCCAGACCGGGAATAATCTCCTCCAGGATCTGCTTCTGCGAGTAGATGAACTGCGACTTCAGCTTCGGACCGTAGCCGAGCGACACGTCGCGTACCAAGTGGAACTTATTGCCGTCGGCATCCGTACCCTCGGCGATGTGTACCAGCGTGGCATACTTGGAGTACTGCGTCACGTCGCCCTTCGGATTCTTCTGGGCGATGCCCGTCTGTGCCAGTCTTGCCTTATACACCGAGTCAGTGACGGCACGGATGCTGGACATGGGCTTCACCTGCACGTTCTGCACCTGACCGATATAAAGGTCGGCATCAGCACCCACCATCGAGGGGTCACCGCTGGTGCTGACGGCGTCAGAGAGCACCATCGTATGTGACCATGCCTTGCTGCCGTTATAGTTGAATACCAGTTCCGAGTAGCTCACATCCACCTTCTCGTTACCGTGCTCAACACCGTCGAATTCGCCATCGTATGTGCTACTACCCGGTAACGTTTCTTGAATGTCGCCTTCTATATAGCCATTGAACCAGTCTAACCTGTCTGCTAACGAGAAGTTGAACGACACGCCGCCGGCCATCGACAGATTCATGGCATAACTGTTATTGAGCGTAGCACCTTTGGCGAGCGTTGCTGAACTGTAGGCTCCCGGCGGGTCACGCAGGATGTCGAACAGAATGGGCTGTCCGTCGGTCAGCAGTTCCTTGCCACTGCTAAGGGGGAACAGGTTGAGCACGTAGGCATTCAACGGCTCGGCATCGAAGTGGGTGCCGTCCTGCTCGGCGCTGAAGGTCACCGTCTTCAGGGCATTCTCCATGCCCACGGGTTGTGCCACCTGGTCGGCATTCACCATGAAGGTTGCCTGTCCGAGGTTGTTCAGGTGGAGGGTGTCAACTGCCACGCCGTTCTTCATGCCGTTGTGCATGGTGGCAACACCGCCGCCGACACGTACGTAGTCAATCTTCTCCGTCTTCAGGTCGTTGTTGTACACATAGCGCTCGGCAACCTGCACCTGGATGTAGTACTTGCGCTCCAGGCTGAACACGGGGTTTCCGAAAGTGTACTTTGCCGTCGTCGAGTCGTCAGGGTTCTTGTAGGCCAGCGGCACCTGCACCTTGTCACCATTCAGCTTGGTGGCGTTATAGTACTTGTCACCGAAATAGTCGAAGGCATCGTAGTTCAACTGCTTGTAGGTCAGTTCCACCGGGCTGCGGTAGATGCGGTTGTAGATGGCATTATACGATGCCGTGGGTTGGTTGACGGTATTGCCGTCTACATCTTTATAACTGCCCACGTAGGTGGTGTCCGTCGGGGTCATGCAGTCGGTCAGGTCGATGACATTGTTTGCCTGTCCGTTCTGGAAGAGTGTGGGATAGCCGGTGCAATACACCTGCTGCACCTTCCAGCGTACGGGCGGCAGCAGCAGTTCATACTCGCCAGTCACGGGGTCGGGTGTCACGTCGATGCGCTTGCGCTGCGTCTTCACCTTGGTCTGGTGACCGCCGCTGCCTGCATGCTGATAGACGGTGTCGCGCTCGGTGATTTCAGGATGCTGCACGTCGCGCACCAGCCACGACTTGGTGTCGCCTTCCAAGGCTAATACCATCTTCAGGTCGTCGCCCAGGTTATTCTTCGACAGGCTGTTGCCCAAGGGCAGGTTGCCCTGATCGGTGCCGCCTACCACACGACCTATGAGTTTCACCTTTTTGGTGTCGCGGAAACTGTATTGGGCAACGTCACCACTGAAGGAGTGTACGTACTTGCCATCGTTCACAAATGTGTGGCCGTCCTTCACCACCTGTACGGTGATGGTTTTGCCACCTATGACGCGGAACGAGAAGTTACCTTCCTCGTCTGTCTCCACGGGCTTGCCCGTAGCACCGTGCAGCATATTGTCGTTGACCAGGAAGTTGGCACCCTTCACGGGAATGCTCGTGCCGTCGTAGGTCACGTAGCCCGAGAAGCGCTTGCCATTGATGACGGTGAACTCGCTCACCGTCACGTCATTGACCTCGGCATCGAAGGTGACGCTATACGCATCCACCTCTGCCTTGACACCGCTGCCGGCTCTCACCTCGTAAGTGATGTTCGTCAGTCCCTGATAGGGCAGTTCGTCGGCTACGTAGTGTCCGCTCTCGTCGGTGGTGGCGATGACGCTCACGCTGCCACCCGTTATCGATACCTGTACGTCGGGCAGACCCGTGCCGTCGTTGAAGCGCACGTAACCCTCCACACGACCCGTATTCTTACAGGCACCGCTTGTCGGCAGGGTCTCGCTGGTGGAGTGATGACCCTCGCAGTCGGTTATCGCACATACCTTATATTCATAGGTCTTCAGTGGCGACACCGTCTTGTCCTCGTAGGTCATCTGGTCCAGGTCAGTGGCAATCTCCACCCAGGTGGTGTCGGCGATGCCCACCTCGCGGCGCTGCACCGTGAAGTAGTCTATGGGGTTGCCGTCGGTGTCCCATGTCAGCACCACGCTGCTCTGACGCGTCTCGGCCAGCAGCTCCGGCTCTATCTTGCCAGTGCCAGAATGATAGAAGAGGTCTTTCAGGTTCGGGTCAGTAATGGTGCTGTAGCTCATGTCGGCAATCTTAGTTGTAGCGGGCACGAGAGCGCCGTTTTCCACCGTCCAGCCACTGCTGAGGTTGTTCAAGAGGCTTGCCTCGTTGGTTACTGTTGCTATCGTGCTTTGAGGCATGATGGGAACCACCTTGCCGTTGACAACCTCCCAGTTGCCCTTGCCTAAGGCTTCGACCTGCTGGGTCGTGCTGAGGGCTAACCAGGGATTATCAGGAATAGCGGTTGTATGCATCTTGGGAACGACCATCTCAAGCCCTGCGACTTCCCAGTTGCTGCTGCCCAATTTTTCAACCAAAGCGTCTTCTGACAATTTCATCACATGGACACCGTAGGCACCCCCCAGATTGTTATAACTCCAGTTGTTTTTACTCCATTGGTTCGCGCCATTTCCCCATATAAGCTGTCCATCGATGTTCAATCCCCTTGTATCAACACTGGTGAACTTTGCATTTTCCAGGCAGTTTTGTACTGAACCGTTTAAGGCACCGTCCAGATAACCGTAGAACGCACCTGCATATGTGGCGAGAGGAAATTTACACTTTAATTCACCGTCGAACAGACAGTTCACGATGTCAACACCGTTTCCTCTTCCGACAAAACCACCTATATAGTTATCGGCAACTGGATAAATCTCTATGAGGGCTGATGAACGGCAGTTCAATATCTTACTTGCTACAACACCAGTTCTATTACTAACACCCACGAAGGTTGCAGAATGCTTGCCTGCCAATATTTTACCAGTGACGCGCAAGTTCTTGATGGTGTAGTCTGTGGCATTCTTAAAAATGGCAATATTTTGAGCAGTATTACCAAAGATATCAACATTCAGCGTATGTCCGTTACCATCAAAAATACCGTTGAAGTTGTCCGCAGAGGTGACAATCCAGAAGTCAGCATCCATAATTGCGTTGGTGGCGGGATTCTTTTTTAATGCATCCACGAAATGTCCCCAGTCTACGTTGTTCTTCAGCACCATAAAACTCTTGCCGTCGATTTCCCTGATTTCACATGGCATATATTGGGTGGCATGGCTGTTGACGAGTTTACAATGGCTCACACCGTTGCGTACCCATGTATCACAATCATAGCGTTCGGGCTTGATGCTAATATGGTCAGGGGCGAAGAGGCAGTTCTCGATGGTAACAGAACCGTTAGTCCAACCCACAAAGCCGCCGATAGCATAACTGTTGCTTCCCTCGAAGCTGCCGTCGAACTTACTGTTGCGGATGTGGGCATTGCCATTTGTAATGCTGCCTATAAAACCGCCACTACTGGCATCGCCATTCACACTGGAGCTGATGGTCATCGACGAGTGGCAGTTCTCTATGGTAAGATTGCCACCATTAACGACTTGACCCACGAGACCGCCAACGTACATATTGCTGCTCGAGATGGTTCCCGCTATATGCAGGTTCTTGATAGTAGCATCGCCTACGTTTCGGAAGAGACCAATAAACCTTTCCGTCCAGCTCGACTTGTTGAAGGTGATGGTATGTCCGTTACCGTTGAAGGTGCCACGGAAACTAGCGTCTTCGGTTACTCCCACATGCTCATTGACGGTGATGTCGGCATCGAGGACAGCATCCACCCAATACCGGTTTGTGGCATTATTCACCATGACGGCGAACCGGTGCCAGTCCCCAGCGTTGCGGATGACGATAAATGCTGAATACTCACGGGTGGCATAACTGTTGACGTTCGAATATTTAACATCCTGAGTGTCTAAGCCAACCCACGTCTGACAACCGTCGATCTTGGTGAAAATATCGTTGGGGGCGAAGACACAGTTGTCGATAATCAGCTTGCTGCCACGGGCAACCCAAGCCACGAAGCCGCGGTTGTTGGTGGCATTTTCGCCTTGGAAACTGCCGTCGAACTTACTGTTGCGGATGACGACATCGGCACCGCTCTGGCGGGCTATGAAGCCGGCGAGAAGTCCCTCGCCATTGACAGAGCTATTGAGCGTGACCGACGAGCGGCAACTCTCAATGTTGACCGTTGCGCCCTCCATCGTCCAGCCAATCAGGCCGGCTGCATATCTAACGGAGGTGTTAATGGTTCCTGCCGTATGCAGGTTCTTGATAGTGGCATAGCCTACATAGCGGAAGGGGGCAACACACTCTTGAGCATGGTCAAACACGTCGAAAGTCAGTGTGTGCCCGTTGCCGTCGAAGGTGCCGCGGTAGGCAGCCTCCTTGGCCCAGCCTACCATAATACGGCCTGCATTGACGTCGGCATAGAGGCGTGCATTCACATCGTACTTTCCGCCGGCCGTTACAACTCTGTTCCTAAATTCTTCCCAGTCCTCAGCCGAGCGGATGGGGAAGTAGTAGTCCTTCATCTTCTCCGCATCGTAGAAGTTGATGGGCGAGGTGCCACGGTCGACATACATTTCGATGTCGTAGTTGACGCAGGTGCGCGAGAGGTCTACCTCCTTGTAGCGCTGCTGGCGCTCCTCGCTGTTTACTTCTATCTCCTTCACCTCCACAGTGTCGCCAGCGGCGTTCTTCATGGTGAGGCGTAGCATCATCTTGGCACGGTCGTCCCATACGCCGTTGTGCTCGTCGGCATACTCCCATGCCACGCGTACATTATATTGGTCGTCAAGCTTCGTAGCTGTATAGTTGGCAATGCGCAGCAGGTGCAGGTTGTCAACAATACACGAGGCGGTGTTGGCACAGGTGTTTCTCGGGCTCCAGCCCCAAGCTTGAGTCATGGCACGGCGCACACGGTAAGTCAGACTGTCGAGCGTATAGCCATCCTTGAGCATCGAAGGAGCGATGTCGTCGATGTAGGTACTGTCGACAAAGGTATATAAGGACTGGGCAGCAGAGCCAGCACGCGCGAAGGGCACTTGGGCAACGGGGACGAAGTCTTGCTCTCGGCCGGTCAGCGAGCGCTGAACCTCGAAGAAGTCAATCTCGGCCAGGTCGGCATCGGTGATGCTGCCGATGTTCCACTTCACCTCCACCTTCGGCTTGGCACCGCCCAGTGGGGTGACGGTCAAGCCGTGGGGGGCATGGATCATGGTCAGGTCCTGCGCCTCAGACGTAGCATCCTTGATGAGGTATTCGCCTACGGTCTGCGGCTCATAGTAGTCGGCTATGAGGCGGAACTTACGGTGCGGCTCGTAGGCGTTGAGTGCGATAATGCCGCCGTTCGACGTGGTCTTCACTTCCTTGCTGACGGTGCGGTTGTTGCCATCGACATACTCGTAGCGCAACTTGCTGATCTTCTCCGGTACCATGGTCCAGGGTACCATGATCTTGCCAATACTGTCGTTGTTGATGTTGGCAAAACTGATGAAGGGTGGTGCCACGGGGTTAGCCTCAGGCAGCGTGATTGGGTCGGGATTCTTGAGTCCGCCCACCTCGTCGAGCCATACGTCCTTACGGCTGTTTCCGTTCCGATGCACACGCCAGCGGAGCGTCACCTTCTTGCCCAACATGCTCTGGGGCAGCACCCATGTTGCGGATACACCGAACGAGACCTTGTCGTCATTGCGGATGACATTGTGCTTGTTCCACTGGTGTGGGTCCAACCGTTGCACTTTAGTGGTGTTGCCTAACGTCAGGTTCATGTAGCCGGGAGCCTGAGTGTAGAACATGACTGGACAGGTGCTCCTGTCGTTGGCAATGTTTGCCTCCGCAGCCCAGTGGAAGAGGGTCAGCTCTGACTGACCTTCCCAGGAGGCATAGAGGTTGCCATCGTAAATCCAGGCATCGGCACCCTCCATGTCGTAGCACGGCACAGTGATGGTGACGGTGTTGGTACCGCTGACAAAGACATTGTAGAGAATCGACTGGTCGACGTATGTCTCGTAGCTGTCATCGGCCGCAGCCCGCTGGGGCACCAGCCATACGAAGAGCGCCAGCAGCATGAGCCATGGCCGCCCTCGCAGAATGTTAGGAGTCTTTTTCATATTGAATAGTATTTAGTGATTTCCTTTTTCTTATTTGGTATGTCTATGCGGTCTTATCGCACCTTGTTAGGATTATCTACTGGGTTTTCATCGTCGATACCGAGCCCTTCGTCATTATAGAGGACAACCGAGTCTGCCAGCATCTGCATGGTTTGCAGTCTTATAATCTCCAGTTCTGGATTGATGTATGTTTTCTTCATGATGGTGTCCTCCGTTTTAGTTAATCACGACCTTTTTGCCATTCACAATGTACAGCCCCCTGTGAGTGGGCTTGCCGACGAGTTTACGACCACTCAGGTCGTAGTAGTCAGCAGCGCCGTGAAGCTGGGACTCTTCACCACGAACCAACGTAATGCTTGTCGTCTCTCCACCCTCGCCGAAGTCCAGCGTGACGCTGCGGGCAGCACCAGCCGTAGGCAGTTCGAAGTAGGCGCAATACTTGCCAAGCGTCAGACCTGCTGCGGGGTAACGCAGCGTGTTATTGCCAGTCAGCAGCAGCATCTTGTCGTTGTCTGGGGCATTGAAGAAAACGCCTTCTGTTGAGGTGCCACGGAAAAAACAGCCGCCACCGAAGGAGACATCACTTTTGGTGTTGTCGGTGGTTACGCCGCTGAAGGTGGGGTTGACAATGGTAGTGGTTTCAAGGGTGGTAAGGTTCGGTACCGCCTTACCGTCTTTCTTCTGCCAACCACTGCCGAGCCAAGCAATGAGTTCGTCAATATCCTTAGCCGTGCTCATGAGGTTGCCAAACGAGCCAACTGCCTCGTTCTTGAAGCAGTCAACGCTATTTTTAGCACCGCTGCCAAGCATCATGTCAATGCTGCCGCCGCTATATTCACCGTTCGCCAGACAGTTGTTAATGGTTTGCGTACCGCCGTCGGCCCATCCGTAGATAATACCCGTATAGCTGGTGGCCCCGCTGATGCTGCCTGAGAAAAGGCAGTTGTTAATGGCGGTGCTCGACAACTGTCCGTGACCGAGAATGCCGCCACAGTGGGTGCCTGTGCATGTCACGATGGCAGCCACCTCGCAATGCTCAATCAGGTTGGTGCCGTCAGCGGAACCCACCAGGCCGGCGCAGTGGTTGACACCATTCACGGTGCCGGTCATCTTCACGTTCTTGATGTGAGCGTCCTTAATGTATTGGAAGGGGGCTGCACCTGCTGCAGTAAGGTCAATGTTGCAGGTGATGGTATGTCCGGCACCGTCGAATGTTCCTGTGAAGGGCTTTTCGGATGTGCCCACGATGTCCCCGTTTCCTACGGTGATGTCGGTAGCCAGCACCACTACGTCGTACACACTCGCATCAACGGTGAACTTATCCCAGTCGGCAGCACTTTCGATGAGGAAGTACTTGGGCCACTTCACAATATATGGCTTGCCGGCATCTATGGTTGTGGCGTCCTTAAAATAAAGTTCTAACTCATAGCCGCTTAGTTTCGACTTGTCATTATCCAACTCTTTGATGGTCGCACCATTCAAGGGCGATGCCGTAATTTGGTCTGCTGTCAGACTGAACGGTACGCACAATGTGTTCCACTTGCCGTCCTTGTAAAGGGTGCGACCAGTGAGTGTCTCGTCAGTAGTCTGTGACCATGCTCCCTGTGCGGCTCCGAACAGGAGGGTAATCACGGCAAAAAGTCTAAATAGTTTCATAGGTTTGTAAAGATTGTTGTGTATTGCGAATAGTTGTCAGTAAGTTAATCTTTGCAAAGATAGTGAATTTTTGCTAAACCACAAAACTTTTTAACGATATTTCCCATTTTATTGCTCGTTTTTTCCAGCTTTCTGTGTTACACATGGGTATCAACCTTTAATAGATGTGTAACAGCGGCTGAAATATAACAAGTAAATAAGCCCGCTTGGTGGATTATTTATTTGACCCGACTCATTTAATACCAAATTCAGTGAATTTGCTCACCAATTTCACTGAATTTGGTCAGCAAATTCACTGAATTTACTGTCGAAGTTATCGGCTGCTATTCAACAGCGACCTTACGGACCTGATTGCCTGACCTGACCACATAGATGCCGTGAAGCGTGGGACATGTTTTTGCGTTAATTTCGGTACAAAAATATAAAAAAAATGACGAACCGTTTGGCGGTTCGTCATTTTTTATGTTACTTACTGAATTAGTCAGCAACAAGCGTGAAGCGCTGGAAGGCACAGATCTTCAGTTCCTTGTCCTGCTTGGCAAGCCACTGTGCAACAGTAGCCTTGTCGCCATCACCGAACTGGAACTCCTGGTCAACCAGGCAGTTCTCCTTCAGGAACTTCTGAACACGACCCTTGGCAATGTTCTCAATCATCGGCATCTTCAGCTGGGCCTCACCCTCAGCCTTAGCCTCTTCCTTAATCTTGCGAGCTTCGTCAGCCTGAGCCTGTGTCAACCAGCCCTTAGCCATATTCGATTCGATGTGGTCATCGCTGTCAACGAGGTTGGGGTTCAGTCCAGCCTTCTTCAGCTTCATCTCAACGAACTTCTCTACCTGCTCGAGCTTGGTCTTCTCAACAGCGGTCTTGTATTCCTCGTCAAGAATCTTCTGGTCAACGCTCTGTGCGTCAAGAGCTACGGGCTTCATGGCAGCCACCTGCATGGCAACGAGGTGTCCCTGCTCGGCAGCGGGCTTGTTAGTCTGTACCATTGTGCAGAGGGTGTGCTTACCCATGTGGTCATAAACCTCAATGTTGTCACCCTCGAGAGTCAGGTAGCCGTCCAGCTCCATCTTCTCACCAGTGATACCCGAACGCTGGGTGACAGCCTCCTGGGCAGTCTGACCATTGACAGTCAGCGCCTTGACAGCCTCAATGTCCTTAGCCTTGGCAGCGATAGCAGCATCGAGGATGGCCTGTGTCAGTGCAATGAAGTCGGCACCATTAGCTACGAAGTCAGTCTCGCACTTCAAGGCAATCATAGCGGCAAAGCCGTCAACAGCTTTTACGAGTACACAACCATTAGAGGTCTCACGGTCGCTACGCTTGGCAGCGATAGCCAGTCCACGCTCACGGAGCAGTTCCTTGGCCTTGTCGAAGTCGCCCTCAGCCTCAGTCAGTGCCTTCTTTACGTCAGCCAGACCAGCACCAGTCATAGCGCGAAGCTTCTTGATGTCATCTATTGAAATAGCCATTGTTTTCTTTTTGTTTTATGCGTTATTACGTTATTACGAGATTTCGGTATGTTGAAAACCGATGATTACTCTGCAGCTTCTTCAGCAACAGGAGCAGCAGCCTCGGCTGCGGGAGCCTCTTCTACTGCGGGAGCAGCCTCAGCAGCCTTCTCCTCAGCGGTCTTACGAGGACGACGGGCCTGACGCTTGGGCTTAGCCTCTTCTTCCTCAGCTTCAGCCTGAGCCTCGGCAGCCTTCTCATCAGCCTTCTCGACCTTACGCTCTTCAATACCCTCGTTGATGGCAGCGCAGCAGGCACCGAGGATGACTTCTACAGAATCCTTAGCATCATCATTAGCGGGAATGACGAAGTCGATATTCTTAGGATCACTGTTCGTATCAACAATACCGAATACGGGAATACCCAGACGGTTAGCCTCACGCACGGCAATCTGCTCCTTCAGCACATCAACAACAAAGAGTGCGGAAGGCAGACGCGTCAAGTCAGAGATAGAACCGAGGTTCTTTTCCAGCTTGGCACGCTGACGCGTTACCTGCAGCAGCTCGCGCTTCGACAGGTTTGCGTAGGTACCGTCCTGCATCAGCTTGTCAATGTTCGCCATTTTCTTCACGGCCTTGCGGATAGTCGGGAAGTTTGTCAACATACCACCCGGCCAGCGCTCTGTCACGTAAGGCATACCAACGCTCTGAGCTTTCTCTGCGATGATTTCCTTTGTCTGTTTTTTAGTAGCGACGAACAGCACTTTCTTGCCACTCTTGGCAATCTGCTTAAGAGCCTCAGCAGCCACGTCAATCTGGGCTACCGTCTTGTGCAGGTCAATAATATGGATACCGTTACGCTCGGTATAGATGTAGGGAGCCATTGCGGGGTTCCACTTACGCTTCAGGTGACCGAAGTGGCAGCCAGCCTGCAGCAGTTGTTCAAAATTTGTTCTAGCCATTTTGATACTTTTTCTTTAATTGTTGTTTACTTTCTTTTAAATCTATTGTTAGATCAACCAACGGGTAGTCTAGTTGTACTAGTCTTACTAGCAGTACTAGCCAGAGTCCTGTCGGTTTAGATACTAAACTGTTCAGTATATTAACGCTTACTGAACTGGAAGCGACGACGAGCCTTGGGACGACCTGGCTTTTTACGCTCAACCTCACGGGCATCGCGAGTCAGGAAACCGTGGTCTTTCAGGTTCTTCTTGTCCTCAGCATTGACTTTAACCAGTGCACGGGCAATGGCGAGGCGCAGCGCCTGGCTCTGACCAGTGAAACCACCACCGTCGAGGTTGGCCTTGATGTCATATTTCTCGGCAACGTCCAGCAGGTTCAGCGGCTGCTTTACCACATACTGCAGGATGGCAGAGGGGAAGTATACTTCGAGGTCTTTCTTGTTGATCGTGATCTTGCCAGTACCCTCTGACAGATAAACGCGAGCTACCGAGCTCTTACGACGACCTATTGCATTGATGTATTCCATCTTACTTTAATCTTTAAACTTTAAACTTTAAACTTACTTGTACTGGTTGATGTCAATAGCCTTAGGCTTCTGGGCCTCATGGGGATGTTCTGTTCCCTCATATACAAAGAGGTTGTTCAGCAAGGCGCGACCAAGGGGACCTTTAGGCAGCATACCCTTAACGGCATGCTTCAGGATGCGCTCTACGCCAAAGGGCTTCTTGCGCAGCTCGGCAGGTGTGTTGAAACGCTGACCACCAGGATAACCGGTGTAACGCGTATAAACCTTGTCGGTCTCTTTCTTACCAGTGAATACCACCTTCTTAGCGTTGATGATGATAACGTTGTCGCCACAATCCTGGTTAGGAGTGAAGGTGGGCTTGTACTTTCCGCGAATAATCTTAGCTACCTTTGAAGCGAGGCGACCTACTACCTGGTCGGTAGCATCGATGACCACCCATTCCTTCTGCTCGCGAGCAGCTTCCTTCGATACGGAAACGGTCTTGTAACTTAAAGTGTTCATTTCTTTTTTAATTTACTACTAAAAAACATTTTTTCTTTTAATTCTCTCTTATGCACAAACAACACTACCGGCGAAGGTCTAACTCTTCGCGGGGTAGTCTAACGTCTATGCTGAACCACCACTCTCACGAACCACAATGCCCGGCCAAAGACACCGCTATTCCGCGTTGGTTCACGGGGATTCTAAGTCTCTCCCCAATAATCGGACTGCAAAGGTACGAAGAAAAGTGAAAAGAGGAAAGCAAAAAGTGGGAAATAAAACCTCACAAGGCAAGATTTAATATTATTTAACTCAACGACCACCCAAAGAGCCTTCCTTTCTTTGTACTTTTGTGCCCGTGAAACTACATGCACCGCTATTTCCGCTGGCTGCCATTTTGATGGTGGGTATCGCAACCAGCAGCTGCCTAAGTAACTGGATTTGGGGACTGGCACTATTGGCTGCCGGTGTCATACTGACTGCCCTGCTCTACCGCTGGCCACGCTGGCAGACGGCAGGAATCTGGTTTTGCTTTTTTGCATTAGGTCTGACCTTAGGAGCCAAAAGACAGCAACAGTTGGAGATAACATGGCCCGAAGAAGCCATAGAACAGGAAGTGGTGGTCGTGGAAGAGCCTCAACTGAAAGAGCGGTGGGTAGTAGCAGACGTGCTGACAACAAACCGGCAGAAGCTAAAGCTGCGCATCAGACGCGATGAAGACAGCGAACGAATAGCATTGGGTGACGGACTCCGCGTGTGGGCATATATAAATAAGGTACACGAGTGGCAGAACGGACGCTTCGACTATCGGCGCTATATGCAGTGTCATGCCTTTTCGGGTGAAGCTTTTGTCAGTCAGGGTCATTGGCAATGGGCTACCGTTTCACTGAAAAAACTGTCAGCCTTCGAACGGCTACGGTTGCGCTTCCTCCTCTGGCGGCATGCGTTGCTGGAGCACTACCGACAATGGGGAATCAGCGATGATGCCTATGGCATTGTTGCAGCGATGACACTGGGGGACAAGTCGCATATAGACAAGGATATCAGAGCCGTCTATCAACAAGTAGGTGCCGCACATGTATTGGCACTGAGCGGACTGCATCTGATGATTATCTACGGAGTCATCATGCTGCTGGTTGGCTGGCGGCGCATCAGCACAGTCGCACAGATTGCAACCGTACTGGCAATCTGGGCTTTTGCCTTCCTGACAGGACTGTCACCCAGTATGGTAAGGTCGGCATCGATGATTACCCTTTATGCCCTGCTATCGTTAGGTTATCGCGAGAAGATGTCCGTCAACACCCTGGCTTTCATTGCGATCATCATGCTCCTTGTCAATCCCTTGGCACTCTACGACATTGGTTTCCAGTTGTCGTTCTCGGCAGTATTAGCAATCGTGTTGGTAAATCCGCTACTCTATAGTCAGATTCCGCTGCACGTTCTCCAACGGCATCAATGGCTCAACAAACTGTGGGGACTGACAACTGTCAGCCTGTCTGCACAGATTGGTACAGCCCCACTTGTAGCTTACTACTTTGGCTACTTTGCCACGTGGTTTCTGTTAAGCAACTATATCGTTATCCCTTTGGCTACCGCCGTACTCTATCTCGCCATCATCCTTTTAGCTGTCTGCTGGTGGCCGTGGGCTGTCAGTTGGGTTGCCACAACACTCTCGGCGGTAACCACATTCATGAACAGACTGTTACAATGGGTAGCCACACTCCCCTACTGCAGCATTGACGGCATTAGTCTGTCACTGTTGCAGGTCTTCCTGTTATATATCATGATTGTTAGTGTGTATGTTGCTATCAGTCTACGATTTCCAGCAACTCACCGAAATGGCTGATTTTGCGCAGTCGCTCGTGCGCGAACTCCTCGCTTTTCTCCAGTTCCCATACCACATGATAAGGGATGTGTACCGCCCACGCTCCTGTTGCCAATGCGGGAGCGATGTCAGAGCGGAAAGAGTTCCCAACCATCAGGGTTTCTTCTGGTGCCACGCCCAGATTCTCGCACAACTGCCGGTACTCACGCTCGGTCTTGTTCGATACCGTCTCGACATGAGAGAAATACTGCTCCAATCCTGAGCGATGCAGTTTACCCTCTTGGTCCATCAGTTCCCCCTTCGTAAACACCACCAAGCGATACTGGCGCTGTTCTGCCAATTGCGACAGTGTCGTTTCCACTTCGGGCAGCGGTGTCGTAGGGAACTGCAACAGTTCCTGTCCCAGCATCAATAGCTTCATCACGATATCGCCCGTCAACTGCTCATGAGTCACCCGCACAGCATTCTCCACCAGCGACAGGGTAAAGGCCTTGGTGCCATAGCCCGTCAGTGACAGGTTCTTCCGCTCGGTCTGAAAGAGTCCTTCACTCACCTCACGTGCCGTTGCCCACGGGCTAAGCAGTTCGCAGCATTTATGCTCTACCTCATCGAACCACGACTGACAGTCCCACAGGGTGTCATCCGCATCGAAGGCGATAACCTTCAGTTTTGAACTTTTGTCTCTAAACAATGACATCTTTGAACGGCGTTTTTATTCCCAATACGCGATGGTGCGCTTCTGCAGTACTGTCGTCTGCTGACTCTGTGTTCCTTTCTCCCAGTAGCTGAGCTGCAAGGAGTTGGTTGTCCAATTTCCTTGGTCATCACGTGTCAGGTAGTTGTTGCGCAAATTGATAGTCAGCACACACTCGTCATTCTGCCAGACCTTCTGACTCTCCGACTGGAGTTCGCTCTCGGCGTTATAGGTATATTCGTTGACATACGAGATGCCTGCCACAGGATTCGTCACTGTCTTACGCACCAGTCGCGACAGACTGTCATATTCATATTTCACCTCACTATAACCCTCCTTCTCTGTCATGCGGGCTTTTCGCAGATAGCCAAAGCTGTCGTATTGGCGCTCCTGCAAATCAGGGTTCTCCAGTTTTCCGTCCTGTGAGAAGTGCAGAAACTGCTCCTGACTGACGGCATTCTCTGTCACCACCTCCTGAACAGCGCCGTGAAATCCCATCATCAAGGCATCCTTATAGTAAGCACCCTCCACATAATAGAGCACGCGGATATCACGAGAGCCGTTGTCATTCGTCACAACCGACAGTTTTATGCTGCCATAGTCACCCACCATCACCCAGGCATCGCCATGCTCCGAGAACTCGCCGTATTCCTGCCTCAGTTTATGCTGGAAGTAGTGCAGGTTGCTTTCTAGCATCTTCGTGGTGCTATATGGTCCTACGGTGACGTATGCTGATGTCACCATCCTCGACTCGGGTTTCACGGAAAGCATCAGTTTGGCACGGATGCCATAGAACTTACCACGAAAATAGAAGTCCTCGCCATCATCGGAGCCGCCCCACTCCAGCCACTCTGCCGCTTTCAGCCGCTGGGCAACACTGTCAACAGGGCCTTCCAACGGCACGCCCATCAGCTGTAGGCTATTTGGGTCGCCCTGTGCCCATAAGCACAAGGCGACCCACACAGTTAATATGACTGCACAGAACCTTCTCACGACTATATCATAACTGTGCCAGTTCGATAACCTTGTCGATGGCAGCACTCAGACCTTCGGCATCCTTACCGCCCGCCTGTGCGTAGTGGGGCTGACCGCCACCGCCACCTTGGATGAGCTTAGCAGCCTCGCGAATCATCTGTCCCGCATTCAATCCGTGATTCTTCACCATGTCATCACTCATCATGATGGTGAGCATGGGTTTCTCCTGGAAGGTGGAGCCGATAACGCAGAGGAAAGGCGCCTCAACAGCCGCACGCAGTTGGAAGACAAGGTCTTTGACCAGTGCGGGCTGCATCTGTAGTACACGGGTAATGATGTTTACACCATTCTTCTGTTGAATTTCTGTCAGCAGGTATTGCTTTGTACGCTCAACGGTTTGAGCCTGGAACTGCTCAATCTCCTTCTTCATGCTATCGTGCTCATCGATATATTTCAGGATGGCATTCTCCAAGTCTTTGGCATTGTTGAACAACTGCCTGACGGCCTTTAGGTGGTCCTCCGTCACATACATCAGGTCTTCACACTCCTTGCCTGTCTTAGCTTCGATACGGCGGATACCGGCAGCCACGCTGCTCTCGGAGAGTATCTTAAAGAACCCGATACGGCCTGTCGAACTGGCATGGATACCACCACAGAACTCACACGAAGGTCCGAAGCGCACCACACGCACCTTGTCGCCATACTTCTCGCCAAAGAGGGCGATGGCGCCTAACTTCTTAGCCTCTTCGAACGGCATGTCGCGATGCTCGTCAATATGTATGTCCTGCCGTATCATCGCGTTGACCATGCGCTCTACCTGGCGCAACTCCTCGTCAGTAACTTTCTGGAAGTGTGAGAAGTCGAAACGCAGCGTGTCGGGACTGACATACGAGCCTTTCTGTTCTACATGGTCTCCTAACACCTGCTTCAGGGCATAGTCCAACAGGTGGGTAGCGGTATGGTTGGCGGCAGAGGCATCGCGCTTGTCGGTATCCACGCAAGCCATAAACTCGGCGGCAGGCTCCTTTGGCAACTGCTTGACAATGTGCACGCTCTGGTTGTTCTCACGCTTGGTATCTATGATGTTGATGGTCTCGTTTTCGCTGACCAACACGCCCTGGTCACCCACCTGACCACCCATCTCACCATAGAAAGGAGTGGCATCGAGGACGAGCTCATAGAACTCGTTCTTCTTCTGTGTCACCTTGCGGTAGCGGAGGATGTGACAGGGGTATTCGGTATAGTCGTAGCCAACAAACTGTTGCTCGCTGCCGGTAGGTAAGTCGCTGGCAACGGTGACCCAGTCGCTGTTTTCTACAGCAGCAGCATTGCGGGCACGCTCTTTCTGCTTCTGCATCTCGACATCGAACTGTGCCTCGTCAACCGTAAAGCCATTCTCACGGCAGATAAGCTCCGTCAAGTCGAGGGGGAAACCGTAGGTATCGAACAGGCGGAAGGCCTGCACACCGTCGAGGACGAGTTGAGAGTTGGCTGCTGCCTTCTCTTTTATTTCGGCCATGGCTTTATCTAACAGCTGGATACCCTTGTCGAGGGTGCGCAGGAAGGAGTCTTCCTCTTCCTTAATCACTTTCGTTATCAGCGTCTGCTGCGCCTTCAGCTCTGGGAAGGCATCGCCCATCTCATGAACGAGCGTGGGTACCAACTGATAGAGGAATCCGTCTTTCTGTCCAAGGAAGGTATAGGCATAACGAACGGCACGGCGCAGGATGCGGCGAATGACATAGCCTGCCTTTGCATTGCTAGGCAGCTGTCCGTCAGCTATCGAGAAGGCGACAGCCCTCAGGTGGTCTGCACAGACACGCATGGCTATGTTGATGTCGTCCTGCTGCTTATCAATGGGGTTCTCGGTTTCTTCCTCGAAGGTGGTATATTTCAGACCTGTGATGTCCTGCTCAGCCTTGATGATGGGCTGGAAGACATCGGTGTCGTAGTTGGAGTGCTTGCCCTGCATCATGCGTACCAGGCGTTCGAAGCCCATACCCGTGTCAATGACATTCATGGAGAGCTTCTCCAGAGAGCCGTCAGCCTTGCGGTTGAACTGCATGAAGACGAGGTTCCATATTTCAATCACCTGCGGGTCGTCCTGGTTTACCAGTTCACGACCGCTCTTGCCGCTGGCAGCACGCTGCTCAGGGGTTCGTGAGTCGACATGAATCTCCGAGCAAGGACCGCAGGGACCCGTGTCACCCATCTCCCAGAAGTTATCGTGCTTATTGCCGTTGATGATATGACTCTCGGGAACATGCTTAGCCCAATACTTGGCAGCCTCGTCATCACGAGGGATATTCTCTTCGGGTGAACCCTCGAATACCGTGACATAGAGGTCTTCGGGATTCAGTTTGAGGACATCCACCAGATACTCCCATGCCATGTCGATGGCACCCTCCTTGAAGTAGTCACCAAACGACCAGTTGCCCAGCATCTCAAACATCGTGTGGTGATAGGTGTCGTGACCTACCTCTTCCAGATCGTTATGTTTACCGCTGACACGCAGGCATTTCTGTGTGTCGGCACGGCGGCGCGGCTCCGGGTCGCGGGTACCCAGGATGATATCTTTCCACTGGTTCATTCCCGCATTGGTAAACATCAGTGTCGGGTCGTCCTTGATAACCATTGGCGCCGAGGGCACGATGGCGTGTTGTTTTGACTCAAAAAACTTCTTAAACGATTCGCGAATCTCGTTAGCTGACATCATATCAATTTACTATTTGACAATTTACAATTTACAATTTAGGGTGCAAAATTACGAAATAAGTGAGAGAAATGCAAAAGAAAAGACTTTTTTCTTTTCATTTATGACAAAACCAAGGTCTATTCGTCTTTAAATATAATAATAATAAAATAGGTAAAAACATGGAAACGACATTCAAGAAACCGCTGAGTGGTATCATTCCACCGCTGGTAACCCCGTTGAAAGACAATGAGACACTGGACATAGAGAGTTTGGAACGGCTGATAGAACACCTCATAGCAGGTGGCGTACACGGTCTCTTCGTACTCGGCACGACAGGCGAGGAGCAGAGTCTGTCGTACGATGTCCGTAAGCAGATGATTAAGGAGTCGTGCCGCATCAACCGCGGACGCTTGCCGTTGCTGGCGTGCATCACCGACACTTCCATTGAAGAGAGTGTGCGTCTTGCCCGTAAGGCTGCCGACTACGGTGCTGACGGTGTGGTGAGTGCGCCACCTTATTACTTCGCAACCGGTCAGCCCGAACTGGCACAGTTCTATGAGGAGCTGGTACCACAGTTGCCTTTACCCGTATTCCTCTACAACATGCCGAGTCACGTCAAGGTGAGCTTTGCCCCCGACACCGTGAAGCGCATCGCCCAACTGGAGCAAGTGGTAGGTTTCAAGGACTCCTCTGCCAATGCCGTCTATTTCCAGAGCGTGATGTACACGATGCAACACCGCAAGGACTTCGCCATGCTGGTAGGTCCTGAGGAGATTACCGGCGAGTGTGTGCTGATGGGCGGTCACGGCGGTATCAACGGCGGTGCCAACATGTTCCCTGAACTGTATGTCGCCATGTACGATGCTGCCAAGAGCCGTGACATTGAGCGCATGCTGAAACTGCAGCAGCTCATCATGCAGATATCGACAAGCATCTATACCGTTGGCAAGCATGGTTCAAGCTATCTGAAGGGTCTGAAGTGTGCCCTCAGCGTGCTGGGCATCATCAACGACGACTTCGTAGCCTCTCCTTTCTATAAGTTTGAGGCCCCTGAGCGCCAGAAGATTCAGAAAGCCCTCGAGGCGCTGCCTATCGAAAACGGGAAACTGGTAATCTGACCTCCTCCCCTCTTCTCACCTCAAACCGCTTATAAAATGCATCTGATAGACTTTATCATATTCCTGGTCTTCACCCTGGGTGTTGTCATCTTCGGCTGTTCGTTCTTCAAGAAGGGGAGTTCGGCAGAGGAATTCACGTCGGCAGGCCATAGCATCCCTGGCTGGGTGGTAGGCATGAGTATCTTTGCCACCTACGTCAGCAGCATTTCGTACATCGGCTATCCTGGCAAGGCCTTCGCCTCCAACTGGAATGCCTTTGTCTTCTCCCTGTCAATACCCATCGCAAGCTACTTTGCCGCAAAATACTTCGTACCGTTCTACCGCCATAGCGGTTCTGTGTCGGCCTACACCTTCCTGGAGGAGAAGTTCGGCGCCTGGGCCCGCATCTATGCGTCGGCATGCTACCTGCTCACCCAGATAGCGCGCATGGGCAGCATTCTCTACCTGTTGGCAGTACCGATGTATATCCTCATGGGGTGGAACCTGCACGTGGTAATCATCT
>Ga0310697_10001358_pt1 | contig 28970 bp, 17 predicted proteins | sample 172DNAGHGlowgp2_FD_203883 | JGI IMG/M metagenome (GOLD analysis project Ga0310697, IMG submission 203883) | Sheep rumen microbial communities from Palmerston North, Manawatu-Wanganui, New Zealand - 1728 DNA GHGlow gp2 (v2) (version 2) | ecosystem: Host-associated > Mammals > Digestive system >... | reverse complement strand
ACCAGAGCCTTAAACGAAGCCCCTCCGGGGGCTTTCGTTTTCGGTTTATCTCACACAGAAATTTTTTAAGGTCACACAGAAATCACAGAAATCACAGAAATTTTATCTCACGGAGATAATTTAATGTCACACAGATCTCACGGATCTCACAGATTCTTTGGTCGCTACGCTCAAAATTCTTAAGACTCGCGATGCTCGAATAAGCGGCAGAGCCGAGCGAAAACAAAAATTAAGAAGAATTGAAGGGTTGAAGAATTGAAGGGTTGAAGAAAAGCAGGCTGACCGCGATGGTCAGCCTGTTTTTGTTTGTTACGTTGTGACATGTTACGTTTTGCTATAAATGAAGTGTAGAAAAATGTAAATAACGTAACGTTAGCCCCATGCTTTCAATTCGTTACCCCATAGATTCTTCTTTGAACAGAAACGACGATTTGTCGGGTCTCTGTGGGTGATCCCCGAACTGGTAGGTCAGCTATCCCATGTTTATGGTATGGAAAATACCTGTCACACGCTATTTTGTAATTGCGGAAAAACCCGTACCTTTGCACCGTGAAAAAGATAAAACAAAAGATAAAGGGATAAAAACAGATGAGAAAGACAGGAAAAAGACACAACAGGTATAACAGCACCATATACCTTATTATATTACTGGCCACCATGACCGTCAGCCTCTGCCCGCAACGGGCAGCTGCGCAGTCGGCCGGTACGGACACCACGGGGGTGGCCACTGACGATGAGAAAGAAATCGGCGAAGTGACCGTGGTGGCCAATCCCCAGGGCCGCCGACTGAGCAGGGGTGTGGGAGTGACCGAGATTATTACCGCCAAGGAGCTGCTGAGGGCTGCCTGCTGTAACCTGGGAGAGAGCTTCACCACCAACCCCTCGGTAGATGTGAGCTACTCGGATGCCGCCACGGGAGCGAAGCAAATCAGGTTGTTAGGACTGTCGGGCACTTACGTCCAGATGCTGACCGAGAACATCCCGAACTACCGCGGTGCGGCGCAGCCATACGCGCTGGGGTTCATTGCCGGTCCGTGGATGCAGAGCATTCAGGTGTCGAAGGGAGCATCGTCGGTGAAGAACGGCTACGAGAGCATAACAGGACAGATTAACGTGGAATTCAAGAAGCCCCAGGCCACGGAGTTTGCCGACGCCAACCTCTACGTGAACAGCAAGGGGAAACTGGAGGCTAACATAGGTGCCAACGTGCACCTGAACAATCGCCTCTCAACCGCCCTGTTGGGACACTACGAACTGCTGGACAAGGCACACGACAGTAACGGCGACGGCTTTATGGACATGCCGAAGATTCGGCAGCTGGCCTTGCAGAACCGTTGGGCATGGATGGGTGACCACTACGTGTTTCAGGCATCGGTGAAGGGCTTGAAGGAAAAGCGCACGGGAGGACAGACGACGGCACATGGCGGAACGGCTGACGCGCACCACGGGCCCTACGGCATCAGCATCACCAACGAGCGCTATGAGGCGTTTACCAAGAATGCCTACATCTTCGACAAGGAGCGTTCCACCAACGTGGCGCTTATTCTGGCCGGCTCGCTGCACCATGAGAATGCCCTCTACGGCTATAAGCTCTATAACGCCGACCAGACCAACGGTTATGCGTCGCTGATGTTTGAGAGTGACTTCGGTGAGCACCACTCGCTGTCAACGGGTGTCAGCGTGAACTACGACTACTACAAGCAGTATTTCGTGACGGAGAACAGCGCCGAGGCTGCAGGCAGGCACCAGAACGACCGCGAGACAACCCCCGGCGCCTATGCCCAATACACCTATAAGGCGGGTGAGCAGTTTACCCTCATGGCAGGCCTGCGTGCCGACCACAGCAGCGAGTACGGATGGTTTGTCACGCCCAGGACGCACCTGAAGTACGAACCCGTGGAGGGACTTACGTTGCGTGCTTCGGCAGGACTGGGCTACCGCACCACCCACCCGCTGGCAGAGAACAACTACCTGCTGGCCTCGGGGCGTGAAGTGGTCATTGACGATAACCTGGAACAGGAACGGGCATGGAACTTCGGGCTGAGTGCGGCCTACGAGGTGGAGGTGGCTGAGAAGAAGCTGCAGCTGGCTGCCGACTATTACTATACGGACTTCGACCACCAGGTGGTTGTTGACTTGGACAGCGACCCCCATGCCATACACTTTTCCAACCTGAGGGGGCGCAGCTATTCTCACACCTATCAGCTGGAAGCTACCTACCCGTTCTTCCGGGGATTCACGCTGACCGCCACCTACCGTCGGACAAACGTGAAGTCAACCTATGGCGGGCGACGCTTAGAGAAGCCGCTTACGGGACGCTACAAGGGACTGATTACCGCCTCGTACCAGACACCGCTCGGCCTGTGGCAGTTTGATGCCACCCTGCAGCTCAACGGTAGCGGGCGAATGCCGGAGCCCTACCAGCTGGCTGACGGCAGCTGGTCGTGGGAGAACCGCTATCCGGCATACGCGCAGCTGAGTGCCCAGGTGACCCGCCTGTTCCGCTACTGGAGCATCTATCTGGGTGCGGAGAACCTGACGGGCTACAAGCAGAAGAACCCTATTGTGGAGGCAGGCAACCCCTGGTCAAGGAATTTCGACAGCACGATGGTGTGGGGGCCTGTGCATGGTGCCGTGTTCTACCTCGGTGTCCGTGTGAACTGGACGAAGATTTAGAGAATCATAAATATAATATACAACTTTATGAAGTCAGAAGAAGTTAGAGGAAGTCAGAGGGAGTTAGAGGACAATACCTAAAGCCCTCGAAAACAAGGTAGGCACTGGAAAAAGGAAAAGCAGAAGAAATGTCTTCTAACTTCCTCTAACTCCCTCTAACTTCCTCTAACTTCCAAATAAGTGGAGCTTGCGAAACTTAAGAAATAAAATATTATTCACCAATTTAAAAAAATTCAAGAAATGATGAGAACAAAAGTTTTATTCTTTGCCCTGCTGGTAGCAGCCACGTGCGCCGCCAAGGACATCAAGACAGTGATTTTCAAGACCTCGCCCGAAATGCACTGCAACAGCTGCGAGCAGAAAATCAAGGGTAACCTGCGCTTTGAGAAGGGCGTGAAGGACATTGTGACGAACCTGACGGACAAGACTGTCACTATTACCTACGATGCCGACAAGACGAATGTTGACAAACTCATTGCCGGTTTTGCCAAAATCAATTATGTGGCAACGGTAGCTACGGATGCCGGAACACCTGCCGTGACGGCTGCTGCAGCCGGAAACGGCGGTGGATGCTGTGGCAGCGGCGGTTGTGGCTGTGGCAAGAAGAAGCCTGCTGCTGAAGCAGGAAACGGTGGCGGCTGTGGCTGTGGTGGCAAGAAGAAGCCAGTAGCAGAGACGGCAGCCGTTGGCGGCAGCGTGGTGAAGTTCAAGGCCAGTCAGATGAGCTGCGGCGGCTGTGCCAACAAGGTGAAGAAACTGCTGACGGCTGTTGACGGTGTGAACGGTGTTGATGTGGATTTGGACACGAAGGTTGTCTCGGTGAGCTATGACGCAGCCAAGACTGATGCCGACAAGCTGCAGGCGGAGTTCGGCAAGATCAACTACACGGTTGATCGCTTAGACTAAAAGCACACGCTGACGGCTGCACACCATACCCTTAACCAGACACATAGCTTTACGGAAAGAGAGGGGGGAAACGCCCCCTCTCTTACAAAAGGAGGATTCAGGAAAAACAACTAAACCAGACTTATATATATGAGGAATTTATTAGTATTGTTACTGCTGCTTACGGCAGCGGTAAGCGGAGGCTTCGCGCAGTCGCGAACTATCCGCGGAACAGTGATTAGCCAGGATGACGGACAGCCTGTCATAGGTGCAGCCGTACAAGTAAAGGGTACCAAGATTGGTGTTCTGACAGATATTGACGGACAATACACGCTCCAAGTGCCGGAACGTGGCAAGACCCTTGTAGTATCCTACTTGGGATACGCCACCAAGGAAGTGGCCGTGGGCCCTAACCTTAAAATCTTTCTTAGTGCTGACGCACAGGCACTCGACGAAGTGGTTGTAGCCTATGGTTCACAGCAGCGCCGCAACCTCACCGGTGCCGTGGGCTCGGTAGATGGCAAGGAACTGCTGAAGAACCCCGTGACGGGTGTGGAGCAGTCGCTGGCCGGTAAGTTCAGCGGTGTGCAGGTGCTGGAGGCTACGGGTGCTCCTGGCGGTGCCGTGACCATCAACGTGCGTGGCACGAGCAGCGTCTCGGCAGGCAATGAACCACTCTATGTGGTCGATGGGCTACCCGTTGTCTCGAAAGACCTCTCTGACGTGGGCGGCTACCAGGGCAACCAGCTCAGCGGCATTGCCGACATCAACCCCAACGACATTGCGAGCATTGAGGTGCTGAAGGATGCCTCGGCAGCAGCCCTCTATGGTTCGCGTGCCTCGAACGGTGTCATCCTTATCACGACGAAGAAGGGAGCCAGCGGACGCACACAGGTGACGCTCGACTCCTACGTGGGCTGGCAGGACATCTCACACAAGCTGAAGTTCCTGAACGGGCCGGAATACATTGCCGCCCGCAACGAGGCCATCGACAACTATAACACCAGCCTCGGACTGACCCCCGCCGACGCCACCTACAGGCAGCATGAGACGGGTGCCGTCCCCGGGGCGGACACCGACTGGCTGGATGCCGTCACGCAGAAAGGCCTGCTGACCAGCCACCAGCTGAGCGTGTCAGGCGGCAACGGACGCACGCAGTTCTATGCCTCGGCGGGCTACTACCGTCAGGAGGGTGCCATCATACACTCCAGCTACGACCGCTACAACCTGCGTACGAACCTGGGTCACCAGATTAACGACAAGATACGTCTTGATGCGAACATCGCCCTGAGCTCGTCGCTCACACACCGCATCACGGGCGACAACAACATCTACTCGCCTTGGTATAACATGCTGTCCGTGTCGCCTGACTACGTCATCTACAATTCTGACGGCAGCTACGCCAACGTGAACAACAGTCGCCGTAACCCCATACAGCTGGCCGAGGAAGACAAACAGACCTCCCGGAAATGGCGTGCGCTGTTCAACGTGAAGGCCACATGGAACATCCTTCCCGGGCTGACCTACCGCCTGAACCTGGGTGGCGACTACAACGTGCTGCATGAGCGCCAGATATGGCCGGCAACGTCGCTGCAGGGCGCCAGCTACAATGGTGACAGCGTCGATGGACGTGCCTTCACCTACACCCATCTGGCCGAGAACACCCTGAACTACGACCACACGTGGGGCGACCTGAAGTTCAGTGCGCTGGTGGGCTACAGCTACCAGAAGACCACACTCGACAATGCCTACGTGGAGGGCATCAACTTCGTGTCGCCGTCACTCGTCTATATCGACTCTGCGGCCGAGACACCCTGGGGAGGCAGCTACGTGGAGGAGAATGCGCTGCAGTCGCTCTTCGGACGTGTCAACCTGAACTACAGAAGCCGCTACCTGCTGGAGTTCTCGCTGCGCAGCGATGCCTCGTCGAAGTTTGCCCCGTCGAAGCGTGTGGGTTACTTCCCTGCTGCATCGGCAGCCTGGCGTGTCAGCGACGAGGCGTTCTTCCCCAAGAACGGTGCCGTCAACGACTTGAAGGTACGTGCCAGTGTGGGTTACACGGGTAACCAGGAGGGCATAGGAAACTATGAGTACCACCAGACCTACTCGGCCAGCAACATCATCTACAACGGACGTTCCGGCTACGCCTTCCCCACCTATATGCCCAACCCCGACCTGACGTGGGAGAAGACCCTGCAGTATGACTTCGGATTCGATGCCACGCTGCTCAGCAACCGCATCGACGTGACGTTCGATTATTTTAAGAAGAGTACCCACGACCTGCTGCTGACACACAGCGTGAACGCACTGAGCGGATACAGCTCGCAGACCTCCAACGTGGGCAGCTTGAACAACAGCGGCGTGGAATTGTCCTTGATGTCGCACAACCTGACAGGGCTGTTCAAGTGGAATACGACGTTCAACCTGACCTATTCGCGCAACAAGGTGACCGAACTGGTGAAAAACGCCGAGGGCGAGCAGCCTTACATTACCACGGGCTTCTGCAACGTGCTGCAGGTGGGCGAGCCCATGGCAGCGTTCTTCATGATACGCGCCGACGGCATCTACCAGTCGAAGGAGGAAATTCTAGCACAGCCCGGAGGACAGGCGCTTTGGGACAAGGGCATCCGTCCTGGTGATGTGAAATACTTTGACAAGAACGAAGATGGCGTCATCAACTCCGAGGACCGCGTCATTAGCGGCTCACCCTTCCCCAAGGTGTTCGGCTCACTCGGAAACACCTTCAGCTACAAGGGCTTCGACCTGAGCATCGACCTGCAGTACTCCTTCGGTGCCAAACTCTATACGGCATGGAAGGCCAGCGCTGCCGGAATAGGCAACCAGGGCGGTCACCCCAACGGCTACAACATTCTCAAGGAGGAGTGGGACAACCGCTGGACCGAGAGCAACCCCTCGGGCACTGCCCCGCGTGCCGTGGCCAACGGTGCAGCCTACGAAAACAACGTGCTGAACTATACCACACGCTACCTGGAGAAGGCCGACTACCTGAAAATCCGTAACATCTCGCTCGGCTATACCCTGCCGCAGAACATCACCAGCCAGTTGGGCATCAGCCGACTGCGCTTCTATGCCACCGTGCACAACCTTTGGACCTTCACGGGCTACGACGGCTTCGACCCCGAGGTGACGCTCTTCCCCAACCGTTCCAACTATCGCGGCTACGACTCCGGCTCCGTGCCACAGCTGCGCTCCTTCGTGTTTGGTCTTAACTTGAGTTTTTAATGGTGAGAAATGGTTTTATGATTAGATTATTTTTAGTTAGAGTTTTGAGTATGAAAAGACATCACATCATCACAGTACTGGCTGCACTGTCGCTGACGGCCTGCAACCTCGACTATAACCCCACCACGGCCGTGTCGAACGCGTCGCTGACCGCCGACGACTACGAGAACCTGCTGACGGGCGTCTATAATGGTGCACAAAATATTAACCTGACCATTGACGACATTGCTGCCGACAACCTGACAAGCCCGGGATGGTGGCCCGACATTGACATCAACGGACGTACGGCCAGTACCAGCAGCGACATCAACTCGCTCTGGAACTCGCACTACAAATATGTGCAGCAGGCGAATAACCTCATTAACCTCATTGAGCAGATAGACAGTCCCACGCCCCAGCAGACGCAGATTCTGGCACAGGCACGCGTCATTCGCGGCTGGATATATACCCGTATTGCTGAACACTGGGGCGACGCGCCGCTGCTCCTGGAGGTGACCGGCGATTTGGTAGGGCGCGACCCTGAGATTAACATCTGGAAACAGGTGGTGGCTGACTATGAGTTCGGTGTGGAACATGCCCCGGAATTCACCGACAAAGGACTGGTGAGCAAGGTGTCGGCAAAGGCGCTGCTGGCTCGTACGCTGCTCATAGCCCCGCAGGGCGTGCAGGACAAGGGCCGTGCCCGGCAGCTGGCGGAGGAGATTATCGGCAGCGGACAGTTCCAGCTGGCTACCGACTATGCCGACATCTACCACGCCAAGTCGAGCAACGAGATGATTCTGCAGTGGACGAACGTCAGCGGCGACTCCGGTGCCGACGGGTGGTTTATGCGTTCTGACATTGTCAACCTCTATGAGGCTGAAAACGGTGCCGGTTCTGCCGGATACGGTGAGCAGGGACGATACGAGAACAGGGTAGATCAAGTGGTCTTCACAATCTTTGAAGAGGGTGACTTGCGTAAAGATGCCACCATTCGCCACTTGAAACTGGCTAACGGGGTGGAGACCTTCGACTGTGTGAAATATCCAAGCTATAACGCTGCCGACCCGTGGCCGGTGGTGCGCATAGCCGAGATGTATCTGGTTTCTGCCGAGGCACAAGGATATCCCGGGGGTGTGGAGCGACTGAACCAGTTGCGACAGGTGCGTGGCATACGACCGTTGACGGTTGGCACGGACATCACGGCCGACAACTTCACGGAGCGCATCATGCAGGAACGGCGCGTGGAGTTTTTTGCAGAGGGACACCGGTGGTACGACCTGCGCCGTTGGTTCAACTCGGGTGAGGCAGGGCGCAAGGCGGTGCTCAGCTTCCGCAAATACCAACCCGGCGAGGCTGCTGGCAGCAAGCCCTTCGCCTCGGAGTCGATGGACATTGCCGACGACGGGCATAACCTGCTGTGGCCCGTGCCGCAGACTGCCATTGACAACGACCCGAACCTGAAACCACAGAATCCCGGGTACTAAGTCTTATGCTTCTTGATTTTTTGACCACATAGCTTTAGGATAACATGGAAAATCGCCATTTCTGAATAACAGAATGGCGATTTTTGTTATTTCTTAGTTTTTAAGTTTCTTAGATTAAGCATACCCCTTTTTCTCCGTAAAATCGTACGGTCTGCGACAGGAGCTAAATATAGAACTCGCTGGGGTCAACCCAACCTGAGCGTATGGCGTACTTGATGACTTCGTGGGCCGTGTTGATGCCCAGCTTGCGGAAAATGTTCTTGCGGTGGGTGGTAATGGTGTGGACACTGGAGAAACGCTCTTCGGCTATTTCCTTTGTCGTCTTGCCACGGGCTATGGCCTTGACAATGTCTATCTCGGTAGCTGTCAGTACGTCGGACTGTTCTTCCTTCTGATGCTGGGCAAGGATGACTTCCATCACGCGCTGACTGACAAAGCGACGATGGTCTGCGGCTGCGGTCAGCGCATCACGGATGTCCTTCAGCGTGTCGTCCTTGAAGACGATGCTGAACTGCTGCGACGAATAGATGATGGTGCGAAGGAAACTGGATGTCAGTTCCTCGCTGATAAGTATCCACTGGGTGGTCTGGAAACGCTCGCCGATAATCAGCAACTGCTGTTCGTCGGCAAAGTCGAACAGGGTGTAGTCGAGAATGACGACGGCATCTTCATGCTCCTTGAGAAGCTGGACAAGGCCGGCCCTGTCAACCGCCCTGTAGAGCACGTTGTCTTCATGCTGCCTGATAAGACGTTCTATGGCAAAGCGCGTCAGGTCTTGATTGTCTGCTAAAATGTACTTACCCATCCTGTTGGTTTGTTTATCGGGTGCAAAGTTACGAACTCTGGACGATTCCTCCAAATGTTCAGTGAAAATAAGAAGAAAACATAAAATTTTGTTAATCCATAGAATGTTGTTCTGTTTTGAACCTCATTGTTGCTTCTTGGCAGAATACGATTCTAATTCAAATCTGAATGTGTTTCTCTCGGTCATTTTTCGCTCCAGATGAAAAATATACGGGTTATTATTTTGTGATTGTGTGTGAATTAATTAACTTTGCTCCCTGATAGAAAAGGAATATGCGAGTACTCATTGTCAATACAAGCGAGAGGACGGGTGGGGCAGCGGTTGCTGCCTACCGGCTGATGGAGGCGCTGAACCGGAACGGCGTGAAGGCGAAGATGCTGGTGCGCGACAAGCAGACGGATAACCCATGTGTCGTGGAACATCCGCAGCAGCGAAGGCTGCGATGGGCGTTCGTCTGGGAGCGGCTGCTGATATGGCTGCGCCTGAGGCTGCGGCGTAAGCACTTGTTTGACATTGACACGGGGTGTTGTGGCGCCGACATTACCCGCCTGCCGGAATTCCAGGAGGCGGACGTCGTACATCTGCACTGGGTGAACCAGGGCATGCTCTCGCTGAAGCAGATTCGGAAGATGCTGGACTCGGGTAAGAAGGTGGTATGGACCATGCATGACATCTGGCCAGCTACGGCCGTTTGCCACCTGACGCTCGACTGCCGGAAGTTTGAAAACGAGTGCAGGGACTGTCCACTCACGGCTCACCACTCATCGCTCGCCAAAAACACATGGTTTAGGAAACGGCAGATGCTGGAGGGGAGAAAAGTGACCTTCGTGGCGTGCAGCGAGTGGCTGGCAGGTGAAGCTGGGCGGAGTGCACTGCTGAAGGGACAGCGTGTGGTGAGCATTCCGAATGCGATAGACACACACGTCTTCAGACCTGGTGACCAGCAGGCTGCGCGTAAGACGTTAGGACTGCCGCTTGACAGGAAACTGATACTGTTTGCCTCGCAGCGGGTGACCAATGAGTATAAGGGCATGGGGTACCTGATAGAGGCATGCCGGCGGTTGGCTGGCGGTTCTGAACTGGGTGTGATGATACTCGGCGGGCATGCCGAGGAGGTGGTCGGGCAGTTGCCCTTAGAGGCGTTCCCGTTGGGTTATGTGAACGATGAGCGGCGTATTGTCGAGGTCTATCGTGCCGCCGACGTGTTTGTGTTGCCGTCGCTCTCGGAGAACTTGCCGAACACCATCATGGAGGCCATGGCCTGCGGTGTGCCGTGCGTAGGGTTCCGCGTAGGGGGAATCCCCGAGGAGATTCTGCACAAGACAACGGGCTACGTGGCGGAGTACCGCAGCAGCGAGGACCTGGCGCGCGGACTGCACTGGGTGCTCGAGGAGGCTGACCGTGACGCCCTGCGCGGGGCCTGCCTGCGACATGTGTCAGAGCACTACTCACAGCAGAGCGTGGCGAGAAGATACCTGGAGGAGTATGAAATTTAGTATTATTACCATTACATACAACGCGGAGAAGGTGCTGCAGCGGACGTTGGACAGCGTGCGGAGCCAGACGTACCGCGACATGGAGCACCTGATTGTTGACGGGGCTTCGACGGACAAAACTGTGGCTATGGCAGATGCGTACAGGCAACGTGCTTCGTATGACGTCGTCGTGCGGAGCGAACCGGACAAGGGTATCTACGATGCCATGAACAAGGGGCTGCGGCTGGCAACGGGCGACTACGTGGTCTTTATGAATGCCGGCGACACGTTTCACGATGAAAGGACGCTGGAACGGGTTTTGGGGGGGGATACGGAATTACGGAACTCCGAAACTCCGGAACTGAGGCCCGCCGTCATCTACGGCGATACCGACATCGTGGACAGCGAGGGAAGATTCTTGCGCAAGCGCCATCTGAGCGTGCCCGACCGTCTGACATGGCGCTCGTTCCGAAGGGGCATGCTGGTGTGCCATCAGGCGTTCTATGCCCGACTGGACATTGCCCGCGACATTCCCTACGACCTGCAGTACCGCCACTCGGCCGACGTGGATTGGTGCATCCGCGTGATGAAGGAGGCAGAAAGAAGACACCTGCCACTCAGGAGAGTGCCAGGTGTCGTGGCTGATTTCATGGATGGCGGTAATACCACCCGGAACCATCGTGCGTCGCTCAAGGAACGCTTCACGGTCATGCGCCGTCACTATGGGTTGTTCACGACGCTCACCATGCATGCTTGGTTTATCGTACGAGCTTTCTTCCGTTGACAATATAGATGCCACGTGGCAGCGCATTGACATCGGTGGTCGGCATCAGCCGGCCGTCGAGCGTATAGATGCGGCTGATGGGGTCGGAAATGGTAATAGGAGTGATGCCGGTGACAGGTATTACTTCAACTAAACCACTTTGGTTATAATAGCCACCGTTGCTGAACTCGAAGTCAGGTTGTGTCTGAGGTGAACCGTTATTACTGAAGATAATATGTGTCGGCTTTTTCGCTGTGCCTACAGTGCCTTGGTAGTCAGACTCCTTGAACGTCCACTTCCATACTTCTTTGCCATTTCGGAGTCCTATTTTCGTGCATGCTACGCCAGGCCACGAACCACCCGTGTAATTGACATCACCATTGTTATGGTCCCATGCCCAACATTTGATGGTGCTTGACCATGATGTGGGAGCCTCAAAGAATGCGCAAATTTCTCCTGGATTGACAATTAAATCTGCTTCTTGAGCATCTGTAATGGTGTAGGTACGCGAGATGATGTTACTAACTGTACCATTTGTGAGTACGCCAACTTTCAGTGTGCAGCTTTGGTCGATTTTAATCCTTGTTCCACTGGCAACCTGAATGCTCGAAGTAGTGGGGTTGCTGCCATTGGTGGTATAGACCAGTTTGGCGTTGTTGTCGTTGCTGATGGCGGTCAGTAATACTTCTTGTTCACCATCATAGGTTCCTGAGCCAAGGCCAATCCACGGGGTGCTGGTCGTCAAATTTTGTACAAAGTAGGCAAAGTGATGACCTTTGAATATTTTTGTCCAGTTGCCATTGGGGGTATAACTATTGGCAGTAGTGCCTACTACCGTGAGTAAGTTTCCATTGGTGCCAGCTGTGCGCACTGCGTAGTAGTTGTTTGTACTACCCATGGCGAGTGTGGTACTGGTATTGGTAATACCCATGGCCTTGCGAATGGCTGCCATGGTGCTGATTTCCTGTTTGTAATCAATCCAGTGCTTCATAAACACACAGGGTGTGCCGGGCATGGCCAACAGATAGGCATTGGCAGCTAGCGTGTCTTTTCTGATGGGGTCCTGTTCAGCATTGGAACGGCGCTCCGTGTCGTGGTTTTCAACAAAGGTTACTGCATACTGGCGATAGTCGTTATCACTGGCCAAACTTGTGCCACCCAGTTTTCTCCAATCGTTATTGTTAATAGCATCGCGGACGGTATAACGGAAAGGAAAATCAAAGGAGGCGCTGGTATTCTCTGCATAGTTTATCCACTCCTTTACATTTGACACATTGCCATCCCAGAATTCACCAACGGAGAACTGTGGCTGGGCATAGTTGTTGTAATCTCTAACAAATGAAGCCCAGAAACCTTTTGTCATGTCGTAGCGGAAACCTACATAGCCAAGGTCGTTAAGGAGCATCTTGGTATAGGCTTTCACGTTGTCCTGAACATTGGTGCTTTTGTGGTCAAGGTCACGAAGACCGCTCCAACCTTCACCTGTGTCGTTGTTCTGACTCAGTGGCCATATCTGGGCATCGGCACAGTCTTTTGTCCAATGTTTTATTTTATTATCGTCATACCAATAATCATCTCCGACGATGTCAGTTGACTTTAATTGATATGTAACTCCTTTGTACGTCTCTGCTGGGAAGTCAACCCAGTTGCTGACGTTCTTACGGTGGTTGACTACAACGTCGGCAATGGTACCCAAGCCTTTTTTATTAAAGGTCTGAATCATGGTACGCAGTTCCTGTTCCGTACCAAAGGAACTGGTGTAGTGGTTGCTGCCAGGAAACCAGTACAGGTCATCGTAACCCATGGACGTACCACCGCAGTTGCCGCTCTGCGGAATCCAGATGAGGTCGAACGTTGCTGCCAACTCGTCTGCCTGGCTGGTGAGCTTAGTCCACTGTGTGTCAGAGTAGGAGTCCCAATAGAACCCCTGCAGCATCACACCGCCGTAGTTGGCAGGCCAGCCCGTAATGTTCTGTGCCGTCATGAGCATGGGCACAAGGAACGAGAGTAGGGTAGTGTAGATTTTCTTCATAGCTATTTTGTTTTTTAGTGGTAAAGCGGCCCCACCCGAAAAAGATGGAGCCGCTTTTGAGAAATGAGTATCCTTAGCTTACTGGGCAACAATGGCAAATTCGCCAGTGATGTCGTTGAGGTAGAAGGCATACGTTCCGGCGGGAACATAGATGTTGGGACCGTTTCCTACACCCTGTCCGTAGAAGTTGGCATCGGTCACGCTGAGGTCTGCCCCCCAGTTGATGCCCCAGTCGTGGTTGGCACGGAACTTCAGACCACCGTCGGTGACAGTGCCCACGGCGTACCAGTTGTGCGGAGTAACCTGTGTCATGTCAAGGTCACCACCCCAGCCGTTGAAGTCGCCAATGACACCGATGGCACTATACTCAGTGGGATTCTGGTTGTCGAGCTTCGTCCACGTATAGGTCATGCTGCTAAGGTCGAACGTGAAGGTGTAGAACTCCGCGCTGGGAGCCGAAATAGCTTGTGCGTTGCTGTTGATGATGGTGCCGCTCGGAGAGTTGTCGCCGTCAACAATACAGCCATAGGCAGCATCCCAGTTGCCGATGTCGTTCTTGTTCCACAGCTTGAGGTCCCAGGCACCGGTGAACTTCGAGGTGTAGGACATCTTTGTGGATGACTGCGGATAGAGGATGGCGGTCTTTGCTCCGTCAGCACTCCAGCCGGGCAGGGCACCGACCATGTAGAACTGAGAGGCAACAGGGGTGATGGTATAGCTGTACTCCATCATGTTGATGGTAATCTGCAGGAAGGCACCAGTACCTGCGGGAACGCAGAACGAGTGCTCGCCGCCGAGGTTATAACGATAGTCGAAGAAACCTGTCATGTCAGTACTCTCGCCGGTAACACCGAAGAGCTTGTTCCAGTCGCCATTGCCGATAGCCTCGCAAGCCTCGTCGTCGCCAATGGCAAACCAGGTGTCGCCACTCGAAGCCGGGATGACGATGGTGAAGACGGGGTCGTCATACACGTCAGCATCGCTGTGACTGAACTTCTGAGCCTTAGAGGCGGCTGAGGCAGCCCAGTCGAGTGCACCGCCGATAATATAGTAGTTCTGCGAAATCTTCGGTGCCTTCAGAGTAACATTAGCCTGGCACTCACCGGTATTGGCAATGCTCATGCCGTTAATCATAGTGAGTGCAGAAACCAGCACTTTCAGCGTGCGCTTTTCAGGACGCTTTCCGTAAAGGCTCTCAACGGCAGCTTTGAGTTCTTCAGCATTGACGTAACCCTTGGCGTCGGCCTCCATGACGCTCTCTGTTCCTTCAATAGCCACTTCGTATGAAGTCACTCCTGCTGTGCTGCTGGTAACTGTCGGAACAAACAACTGAACAGTCTCTGCAGTCAGGGTTGCAAAGTCGATGTCGGCAGCCTGTTCAATGGCCAGGGTTACGGTCTTGGCCTCCTCTTGCGCGTTGGTAAGAGGATTGGCCCAATCCGTATAGTCGTCTGAGCAACTTGCCATGAGCAGGGCAATGCCCATCATTGATAATATCTTTTTCATACTTCTTTACTTTTTACGGTTTACACATATTATTCAATGGTAACGTGGTGAGCACCTTCGTAAGAGAGATAGAGTTTGAAGGTGTGTGTACCTGCATCGATGTTGAGGTTGGCACCATCCTGTGTCAGACCTGTTACATCACCGCCCCAGTTGATGTCCCAGGCGTGGTTAGCGCGGAACTTGTACTCTCCAGAAACCTCAGAGGTGGTAACCTCCCAGCAACCAGCATCCTGGTTATAGGTCATCTCAACGTCACCAGCCCAGTCGTTGAAGCCGCCGATGATGCTGACAGTCTCAATGGGAACAATATTCCATTTCATGTTGACAATGTCAACGTTGATCTGGTAGAAGCCTGCTGGCTTAGCCTCGTCGGGGAAGCTCTTGCCCGGGTCGTTACAGTCTTCCTCACCGTCGTAAATGAGGTCACCGTATTCTCCTGCGGGATCCTGTCCGAAGTCACCATTCCAGTCGCCTTCGTTAGGTCTGAACTTGAAACCACCGTCCAGATAATTGTAACACTGGTACTTACCGTTCTCCTCATCAATCAGAACCATAGGATAAGCAGTATTCCAAACACTCTCGTTGCCGATCTCATAGATGAACTCCGGATAGGTGATAACCGTCACGAGATTCGGAACGACGTTGATAGCAACAACGTTGGAGTAAATGGTGCTGGCACCACTGGTCTTGGAAGAAGCACGAACATACACCGTAGCCTTTTCAGGAACATCGCTCTCGGTCCATCCGAACAGTTTGTTGATGTCGTTTGACAGTTCACTGGGGTCAATGCTTCCCTCAGGAGTGGTGTAGTATGCTTTCAAGATGGCGTAATCAGCTGTCGTAAACTCTTCTTCGGCTACGTCGGCAAGATTAGTATTGAAGTTACCGTTTTTGGAAACTTGTAACTGATACTCTGCTGCAACTGGAAAACCATAAGCTGGCTGTGACCATGTGAAGGGAATGCCCGTTGATGTGGCCAAGTCAATAATGGAGTTTGCATAGGCCGGGGTGTTCAAGGTGAACGTCGTCGGTTTCAGCAGTGTCGGGTTAGAGTCGTTGTCATCAGCGCAGGCTGTGAACAAAGCGACACTGCAGAGCAGCATTAATGTTGACTTTAATATCTTTTTCATATTGCGATTAATCTTTAATTATTTAATCTGTAGTCTTAGTACCCAGGATTCTGAACGAGATTACTATTGGCTGTCAGGTCAGTCGTGGGAATAGCAAAGATGTTACGTGTGGCAGGGAAGTCGCGGCCTTCCTGTGTGCCACCCTTCCATGACCAGTGGTAAGTGGTTGTGCCACCGTACTGTCCGAAGCGGATCAGTGTGCTACGGCGCAGACCCTCGAAGTAGAACTCACGGCTCCACTCGTCCATGATTTCGTCCAGCGTAAAGCTGGACTTGTTGCTGGCATGAGCACGCAGACGTAGCTGATTCAGGGCACTAACACCCTCGCTGGTGGCGTTGCCGCCATTCTGGCGAGCCGTTGCCTCAGCAAAGATCAGGTAAGCCTCGGCCTTACGCATCAGGGGCACATCCATGTCAGGATGCTGGGGGTCGTGACCTGTAGAGCCGTCAGTCTTGAAGTTCGTAAACTTCACGATAGAGAATCCGCTGGTAAAGACGCCTACCTCATTGTTTTCCAACGTGCGGTCAACACTGTTGAACAGGGCGCGGTCATCGCCAGCAGCCTCCACCATTTCATAGCCGTGCAGGCCAAGAGGAGCATCGTTGTTGGGGAAGAACTTGGCAACGAGCTGAGGACGTGCGTGGGCACCTTCCCAACCGGCTGTCGTTCCGTTGGTTTGTGTGGGGTCGAGAGGATTCTCGAACATGTCGTTCTTGAAAGTACCAGCAATCAGATAGAGAGAACATCCCCAAGAGGTGGTTCGGATACCGTCCTGCAACAACGGGAAAATGATTTCCTTTGCAGCGCTGGTCTCACCATTGTCGCCCATGAAGAGCATGCGGTATGCACTCCATACGCCAGAACCTTGGGTGTTCAGCTGGTAGTCAGAATTCATTACCTTCTGTGCATACTCAGCAGCCTTTGCCCACTGGGCAGTTCCGGTATAGACCTCAGCATTCAGATAGAGACGGGCCAGCAGCAACCATGCAGCAGCCTTATCGACACGGCCGTAGTTGGCATCACTGGATGTCTTAGCCTTCGCGTCGAGTAGGTCTTTCTCCAAATCGAGCAATTCGCTCTCAATGAATTCAAAGACTTCCTTGCGGTTAGCCTGACGGGGCTTCTCTGAACTAATGGCAGTAGCGAAAGGTATGTTGCCCCAGCCGTCCATCAGAAAATAGTAGTGGAGTGCGCGGAGGAAACGGATTTCTGCTGTCATGGCAGCATCGTGACTGCCAAACTGCTCAATATACTGGTTGCAGAACGTAATGGCTGTTGTCAGACGATAATAGAAACCGCGGAGCATCGGGTGAGATGCATCATAGTTGTTATAGGTGAAACCGGAGATACCCTCGTCACCCCATCCGCAGATGGCTTCATCGGTAGTCAGCTGCTGCTCGTTCCACATCTGGCGGTAATAGCCTGACGTACCACCGTCGATACCGTCAACGTCGCTGTCGTCGTCGGCAGCACCATTTCCGGCTGTAGCCATTGTGGCGTAGCATTTGTTATAAAGCAACTCTGCGCTGGGCTCTGCATAGTTCGGGTCAATGGGCGTAACATCCAAGTCCTTGGTGCAGGACACCATTCCCATGGTTAGCAGCAAAGCAGCAGGAAATATATGCTTGAAATTTGTTTTCATTGTTTCGTTCGTTTTAATTTATTGAATTAGAAATTCAGATTCATACCTAACTGGAAGGTAATAGGACGCGGATAGAGGTTGTTGTCGATGCCACCGAAAACTTCAGGATCGATACCTTTGTACTTCGTGATGGTAAAGACATTGGTAGCAGAAGCATAGATACGTCCGGCAATGCCGTTCCAGCTGGCTGACTTGAAGAGGTTAGCAAAAGAGTAACCCAATGTGATGTTGTCGCACTTCAGGAACGAAGCGTTCTGTACCCAGCGGTCAGAGAGAATGCCCTTGGTCTCGTAGGTTTGCCAGTTGTATGGCAATACGTAGGTAGGACGGTTTGCCAGATATTTAGAGTAGAATACCGAGTTGGGAGCTAAGTTGCTGTGGCCGGCCATAAAGTCGTTGAAGACATAGTTGCCGATGTTTGCACGAAGTGAGAAACCGAAATCCCAGTTCTTGTACTCCAAGCGAGAACTCAGACCCATTGTGACGGGAGCCATTGGGCTCTTGTAGTAATAGAGGTCGTCCTCGGTGATTTGACCATCACCGTTGCGGTCAACTACCTGATTCTCGATAGGCATACCGTTCTCGTCGTAAGCCTGCTGATAAACGTGGAATGAAGAAGCAGGATGGCCGACGGCGTGGGCCTGAACATTGTTACCTGTACCAGATGAGATACTACCCGTAGCTACGTAGTAGTCATCGTCACCGCCAATTAGTTCAGTAATGCGGTTCTTGTTGTAAGTGAAGTTGTAGTCAATCGTCCAGTACCAGTCGTCGGTGCGGATGGGCTTCCAACTGATGGCTACTTCGACACCGGTATTGACAAGTGAACCGATATTTGTCGTTACCCTGTTCTTGAAGTTTGAACCAGCGGCAACGTATGCAGTGTTCAGCAGGTCGGTGGTCTCACGATAGTACCAATCGATAGTACCACTCAGACGTTGGTTGCAGATACCCCAGTCTAAACCTACGTTCCACGTTGTAGTGGTCTCCCACTTCAGATTCGGATCGAAGGCGTTCGGGCGTACGAACGAGCCATCACCCATCAGGTCGTAGAAGCTACCGTTGGCACCGCTGTTCGACTTATAGACGGGGAAGTAGTTGTAGTCACCGATACCTTCCTGTTGACCAGTCATACCCCAACCAAGGCGAAGCTTCATGTCAGATAGCCATTTGATGTCGCGGAGTTTGTTCTCGTCGTTCATCTTCCATGCAAATGCTGCTGAGGGGAACAATGACCAGTGGTCCTTGAAACGTGAAGAACCGTCATCACGCATGGTGAAGGTGACAAAGTAACGGTCCATGAGGCTCCAGTTAGCACGACCGAAGAAAGATACGAGGTAGTTCTCGGTCTTGTACTCATATTTCGTCTCATTCTGCTTTTTGCCACGAAGGGAAGCATCGTTGTTGGTCTGAGGATAGATTCCCCAGTAGTTGTTCTTCAGGCTGCGCCAGAAGTGCTGCCACTCGTAACCGGCCATGATGTCAAAGTGATTCTTGGCGGCATCATTAAAATCGTGGTAATACTGTGCGTAGGCACTCAGTGAGAGATTACGCTTCAAGATGCTTTCCCAACCATGAGAACCATAATAAATGGCAGAGGGAGAGGCAGGGTCAACATCGGTCCACTGTTTACCTTCAGAAATGTCGGCACCACCTGTAACGTGGAGACGCAGATCCTCAAAGCCATGAACCTTGTAGTCGATATCAGCATTGCCAATGAAGGCACGGCTGATAGCACGGTCGTCCTTCAGGTTTAGAATAGAAACAGGGTTCTTGACTGAAAGGTTGTTGTGAGTGTAAGGCCATGAACTGTCGTTCAGTGTTGCACCCGGGTTACGCCACTGGAAATAGCCACCGAAGTTATTGCGGTCGGCTGATGTGGTGTCATAGATGCTATGTGTCGGATCCATGCGGACAGCAGCACTGATAGCCTCACCATCAGCGTAGTTAGATTTAGCCCACATTCCCTTACCGTTCAGGTTGAGGGTTAAGTGATCTTCGAAGAAGGACGGGTTGAGGTTCAGAGCTGCGGTGTAACGCTGGAACTCAGAAGTCTTTAAGATACCCTTCTGGTCGGTATAGCCCAAAGAAACACGGTAGGGAAGATCCTTCCATGCACCGGATACAGTCACGTTGTGGTCGTGGCTGATGGCTGTACGGTAAATCTCCTTCTGCCAGTCGGTGTTTGCATCACCCAGTGCACCAGCAAAATATTCCCATCCTTCTTTAGGATGTTTCACAATCTTACCGCCTTCAATCGTGTTTAGTGAGCGATTTCCATTGTCATTCGGGTCATAATAGTAACCCAGTGCTTCTCCTTCATTACTTGCTCCACTGAAAATTCGGCCAATGAATGATCGATAAGTGTCGCCATCCATGACATCGTGGGTCTTCTTCTTCATGCTCATGCTGACATTACCGTCGTAAGAAACCCGGATGCCCTGTCCCTTGTGGCCTTTCTTGGTGGTGATGATGATAACACCATTAGAACCGCGGCTACCGTAAATAGCTGTTGCAGAAGCGTCCTTCAAGACATTGAAAGACTCAATATCCTGTGGATTCACCATTGACAGAGGGTTGGCAAGGCCTTTGACACCATTGTTGTCCATAGCTACACCATCAATCACAATCAGAGGGTCGTTAGAGGCATTCAGTGACGATCCGCCACGAATACGAATGGTTGCACCACCACCAGGGGTACCACCGCCGCTGGTCACATTGACACCGGCTATCTTACCCTGCATCATGTCCTGGGCGCTGACCACAAGACCCTTGTTCTTGGTGTCTGGCTTCAAGGCGGTTACAGAACCGGTCAGGTCGCTCTTCTTGACAGCACCGTAACCGATGACAACCACCTCGTTAAGAGTGTTAGCTTCGTCCTGCAGCGTTATTGTCACCTGAGGGGCGGCAGTAACGGTGGCAGTCTCATAGCCAATGTAAGAAACCTGGATGCTGGCACCTTGGTTGCATTGCAAGGTGAAGTTACCGTCTATATCGGTAATAACGGCAGTCTGTGTCCCTACGACACGGACGGTCGCACCGATAATCGGTTCGTTTTGAGCATCCTGAACATAACCTTTGACAGTTATTTGCTGTGCAAAGGCTCCTACCGATAGAAACAGCCCTAATAACAGGACGAGCATTCTAAGCGGAATCCTAATGTTTACCTGCTTCATCATTTGTTTTTTTTAAGTTAGTGTTATTATGAATTGTTTGTAGTTATAACTTATTATTGACTTAAATCAAGTGCAAAGGTAGGATTGTTTTGGCTTAGTTGTACTTTTTTAAGGAGAAAAGATTATTTTGCATTGCGCAAACGTTTGCATATTAGGATTGTTTAATAATTGTAAGGTACGCGAACAATATTGGAAAATTAATGCTTATCTTTGCATTGCAATAACTAAAACCGAATGGTATGGAAGGGAAGGCATCGCTTACAATGAGAGACATCGCGAAGGAGTTTGGTATCTCCGTCGCTACGGTTTCGCGGGCATTGAAGGACTCACCCCGCATCAGTGCAGAGCGCCGTGCCGCAATTCAGCAATATGCCCGTGAACATAACTTTGCTCCGAATGTCATAGCAGAGTCTTTACGCCATAGTCGCGTAAAACCGATAAAGGTTATTGGTGTTATTATACCGGAGTTCACCCATTTTTATTTCTCGTCAGTCTTGTCAGGCATCGAACAGGAGGCTTCTGCACGTGGCTACCGTATTATGGTGGCACAAAGTGATGAGTGCTATGAACGTGAGGTGAAGATTTGTCAGTCCTTCTTTGAGAACAAAGTGTGTGGCGTCATTGTGTCTCAAGCAAAGGATACCCAGAAGTATGACCACTTCCAACGGCTAATTGATGCGGGTGTGCCTTTGGTGTTCTACGACCGGATTTGTACCGGAGTTAACGCCAGTCGTGTGGTTGTAGATGACTATATGGGCGCCTTTAATGCCGTTACCCACTTGATTGAGACTGGTTGCCACCGCATAGCCTTTTATGGTTCGTCCATGACATTGGAGATATCCAAAAATAGGTATAACGGCTATCGGGATGCTTTGCTCAAACATGGTGTTTTACCCGATGATTCTCTTATTCGGTTTTGTGACAACCGTGCTGACGCTGAGGCGATTACCCCGGAGATTCTTCAAATGGAGAATCGCCCGGACGGATTCTTTGCAGTCAACGATGATACGGCCATCGGCATCCTCTACACGGCAAAGCGTATGGGGTTGCGTGTTCCTGATGACGTGAGCATCTGCGGCTTCACAAACGGACAGCGTGCTGTAGCTTGTGATCCGATGCTGACCACCGTTGAACAGCGTGGTATTATGGTAGGTGAGGAGGCTGCCAATATTCTCATTGGTCACGTGGAGGAAACTATCCCTCGTGAAAAAATGGTACGACGAATTGTACGTACCAGATTGATTATTCGTGGAACAACGAGGTGAAGGTTAGAGGTTAAAGTAAGAATTTAGATATGAAACAGAAGCCTGATTTAAAATTTTGGAGTTTATGGAACCTGAGCTTTGGGTTCTTTGGTGTGCAGATTGCGTATGCCCTGCAAAGTGCGAATATTTCGCGTATCTTTCAGACATTGGGTGCTGATCCTCACGATTTGAGTTTCTTCTGGATTCTTCCGCCATTGATGGGAATCCTTGTGCAACCGATTGTCGGAACGCTCTCAGATAAGACGTGGACGCGCTTTGGCCGACGCATTCCGTATTTGTTTGTCGGTGCACTGGTGGCAGTGTTGGTGATGTGTCTGCTGCCTAATGCCGGTTCATTTAAATTCAATTCTCTATTATGGAATACATCTGGAGATATGGGAAGTTTCACCTTCTTTATTTCTGCTTTGGGTATCACAATGTTATTTGGTTTGATAATGTTGATGTTCCTTGATACCAGTATCAATATGGCCATGCAGCCATTTAAGATGTTGGTTGGCGACATGGTCAATGAGAAGCAGAAGGCAAAAGCTTACAGTATTCAGTCGTTCCTTTGTAATGCCGGTTCTGTCGTTGGCTATCTATTCCCTTTCTTCTTTACGTTTTTGGGTATTGCCAACCAGGCTCCGAAAGGCATTGTACCAGACTCTGTCATTTGGTCTTTTTACATTGGTGCTGCCATTCTGATACTTTGTGTGATTTATACCACGATGAAGGTCAAGGAATGGAATCCGAAGGAATATGCAGAATACAATGGCGTGACTGGAGATGCTGAGAAGTCGGAGGGTTCGGCCAACTGGTTTGTACTTCTTAGAAATGCTCCTTCTACTTTCTGGAAGGTCGGACTGGTTCAGTTTTTCTGTTGGGCTGCCTTCCTCTATATGTGGACCTATACGACAGGCGCTATAGCAGAGACAGTCTGGGGCTCTACGGATTCTGCATCCAGCGAGTTCCAGGAAGCAGGAAACTGGGTCGGAGTGCTCTTTGCAGTGCAGGCTGTTGGAAGTGTTGTGTGGGCGGCTGTTCTTCCGCAGTTCAAGAATACGAAGGTTGCCTACTCGCTGAGTTTGCTGTTGGGAGCTATTGGCTTTGCTATGGTGCCATTCATTTCTGACCATTATGTACTCTTTGTCCCGTTCCTGTTGATTGGCTGTGCGTGGGCAGCCATGCTGGCTATGCCGTTCACTTTTGTTACGAATGCCCTACAGGGGTATGGTCACATGGGAGCTTACCTTGGCTTGTTTAATGGTACCATCTGTGTGCCGCAGATTGTGGCGGCGCTCGTTGGTGGCTTAGTACTTCATGCTATTGGCAGTCACCAGTACTCCATGATGATTGTTGCTGGTGTTCTGCTGGCAATTGGTGCAGCATGCGTGTTTGTCATTCGTGACGGAAAAAAGTGATGCGCAGGTACCTTTATGTATATGTGCTTTTTTTAACGTGGGCAGTGTTCCCTGCCCACGCCCAGCAGCGCCATGCGGATGGGATTGATAATGTATTGGAGCATGTGCCGATGGCTACTGTCCTGGCTTTGAAGGTTGGTGGTGTGGAAAGCCGACACGATTGGGCACAGTTGGTGCTTACGGCAGGTGCTTCCTATCTTGTAACGGCAGGTGTTGTCCAGGGACTGAAATGGACCGTTCACGAGTGGCGTCCGGATGATAGTGACAAGCGTTCTTTCCCGTCAGGGCATACGGCTTTAGCTTTCTCTGGAGCAACAGTTTTGCATCATGAGTATGGCCATTTGTCACCCTGGATTTCCGTAGCAGGCTATGGGGTGGCAACGTTTGTTGCTGTAGATCGTGTCGTAAAAAACCGCCATCATTGGTATGACGTTGCAGCAGGTGCTGCTATTGGGGTGATGGCTACAGAGGGTTGCTACTGGCTGAGCCGCCGTGTGTTTCGGAAAAAGGAAGTGTCTATGGCTTTTACTGGCCAAGCCTTCGATGTTATATTGACGTTGTGAGTGCAAACGTTTGCACTTTTTCTCCCTCTAATTCGTGCAAGTGCAGAATCCATGGCATGAATTTATTTTGTAATTTTGACGGCAGAACAAGAAAAAGAAAACTAAAAACAGATTTCCTATGAAGTTACAATTTAACCTACTCTATCAGACTACTTTTGGTGAGAATCTGGTATTGAACATTCTTACAGGTAATGACACCCGAAAAGTTGACCGTCACAAGATGATTACCCTTGATGGTCAGCATTGGAGTGCAGATGTCAACATGGCTGCCAAGGCCGAGTCCTTCATTGATTATTATTATAGTGTGGAGCGTGGTGATGTTGAAGAGCGTCATGAGTGGTTGGTTGAACCACATCGTTTGGAGTTTGCTGCAGTGAAAGGTGCGCGTTATATTGTTTATGATCACTGGATAGATATTCCAGAGGATTCCTACATGTACAGCTCTGCCATTACCGAATGTATCGATGTACGTCAGCGAGCCTTATGTACAAAGTCAGAGTTCGGACGTACCATCCGTCTGAAGGTGCGTGCACCTCAGTTGAGAATAGGCGAACGCTTGGCCGTTGTGGGAGCGGATCCCCAGTTGGGGGCATGGGATGTTGATCAGGCATTGCCTATGACAGAACATGAATGTCATGAGTGGGTAGTCAGTATTGATGCTGATAGACTAAGCAGTTCGCGACTGGAGTTCAAGTTCTTGATACAAAATGAGAAGGTGGCTGTGCCACAGCTTTGGGAAAATTCTCAGAATCGTACGATTGATCTGCCGGCAATAGAAAAAGGGGATGTCGTTGTCTATGAGTTGGAACAGGCGTGGTTCCCTGTCTATCCGTGGAAAGCTGCAGGCACAGTTATTCCTGTTTTCTCACTGCGTAGTGAAGGATCGTTTGGTGTGGGTGACTTTGGTGACCTAAAACTGATGATAGAGTGGGCTGACAAGACTAATCAGCGTGTTCTGCAGATTCTTCCTATCAATGACACGAATATTACCCATACGTGGCAGGACTCATATCCTTACAATTCCATAAGTATTTATGCGCTGCATCCACAATATACTGACCTGCGGCAGTTGCCGGAGGCAAAAGACCTTCAAACACGTGAGAAGTTTGAGGCTCTTCGTCAGGAATTGAACGCATTGCCGCAGATTGACTATGAACGTGTGAACGAGGCCAAGATGGAGTATTTGCATATTATTTTTGAACAGGAATGGGCTTCTGTGAAGCGCAAGAAAGTATATAAAGATTTCTATGCGGATAATAAAGAGTGGCTACAGCCCTACGCAGAGTTCGGCTACTATCGTGACCTCTATGGTACGGCAGTCTTCTCTGAGTGGCCTAAGAAATTGCCTAAACCCGATCAAAATGTCATTGACTTCTGGTGTTTCGTCCAGTTCAACCTGGATGCTCAGATGCGTGCTGCCCACGACTATGCACGTGCACATCACGTCATTCTGAAAGGTGACATCCCCATTGGCATTTCACGTGATGGCGTTGAGGCTTGGATGGAACCTAAATACTTTAATCTCAATGGCCAGGCTGGTGCTCCGCCTGACCCGTTCTCGGCTAACGGACAAAACTGGGGATTCCCTACTTATAATTGGGATGCTATGTTGGCTGATGATTGTCAGTGGTGGGTGCGTCGCTTCCGAAAAATGGCAGAGTATTTTGATGCTTACCGTATCGATCACGTGCTGGGCTTTTTCCGTATTTGGGAGATTCCCATCAATGCTGTTCATGGCTTGCTTGGGCAATTCTCACCCTCGTTGGGCATGACTCCTGCAGAGGTGGAGGCATATGGCCTGCAGTGGCAGGAAGATCTCTTTACTACTCCCTTCATTGCTGACTGGACTTTGGAACGCATCTTTGGTAACCATGTTCAATACGTGAAGGATACTTTCCTCAACCCGAAGCGTGATGATCTCTGGCAGATGAAACCCGAGTTCGACACCCAGCGTAAGATAGAGGCATGGTGGAAATGTGAAAGCTCAAAGTTGACCGATGAAGGCGCAGACCAGGAATCGCTCAACAATCTCCGTGACGGTCTCTATGCCCTTATCAGTGATGTGCTTTTCGTGCCAGACCACAAGGATGGTGCGAAGTTCCATCCGCGTATCGGTGTTCAGAACGACTTTATCTATGAGTCACTTCATGACAATGACAAGTATAATTTCAACCGCCTCTATAATGACTATTTCTATCGTCGGAACAACCAGTTCTGGTATCATGAGGCCATGAAGAAACTACCTCGCCTGACGCAGGCTACCCGCATGCTTGTTTGTGCGGAAGACCTTGGTATGGTGCCTGATTGTGTGCCTTGGGTAATGGATCAGTTGCGTATTCTCTCTTTGGAGATACAGACCATGCCAAAGGATTCCAGCATACGTTTTGGTAAACTGTCACATAATCCATATCGTAGTGTGTGTACCTTCTCCACCCACGATATGCCCACGCTGCGTCAGTGGTGGGATGAAGACTGGGAACGGACCCAGGCTTATTACAATATTCCGCTGCGCAGAAGCGGAGAGGCTCCCCATCCGCTACCTGGCTGGCTGGCTAAGGAGATTGTCAGCCGTCAGCTGACATCGCCTTCCATGCTTTGTCTGCTTTCGCTGCAGGATTGGCTTTCCATTGACGAAAGCCTCCGTCTGCCAGACCAGAATGCTGAACGCATTAACATACCAGCCAATCCGCGGCACTATTGGCGCTATCGCATGCATCTCAGTATAGAACAGTTGATGCAGGCCGACGAGTTTAATAATGTCGTCAAGTCGTTGATTGCTCAAAGCGGAAGAAAGTAATATGGGAAAAAGCTAAAGGTAAAATTATATAGAAAAAGAATATATCGATATGGAGAAGAGACAAAACAATATGGTAGGAAAGAGTGTATGGGCTATTCTGACTTTTTGCCTTTTTGTTTTTTTACCTTTAAATGCTATAAACGTAAAGTCGCCAAATGGCGATGTCGTTTTGACTTTCAAGCTGGACCAGGGACGCCCCATGTACAGCATGACCTTCAAGGGAAAGGACGTCGTCAAACCCTCGTATTTAGGCTTGGAGCTGGCCAAGGACAAGCATGCCTCCAAGGGACTGAAGGAAACCGACCTCATGGACGGTTTTGTGCTGAAGAGCGAGCAGACCAGCGAGTTCGACGAGACATGGCAGCCCGTGTGGGGTGAAACGCGCGACATCCGTAACCACTATGTTGAGTATGCAGCTACCTTGTCGCAGCCAGCAGAACAGCGGGAAATCATTATCCGCTTCCGCGTCTATGACGACGGCATCGGTCTTCGCTATGAGTTCCCGCAGCAGCAGAGCCTCAACTATTTCCTCATTAAGGAGGAGCATACGGAGTTCGCCATGGCGGGCGACCATACGGCCTGGTGGCTACCTGGCGACTATGACACGCAGGAGCAGGAAACTCAGCAAACGCGACTCTCCGAAATACGAGGGCGTATGAAACAGGCTGTCAATTGGGGAAACTCCTCTGTGGCCGTCTTTTCGCCTACGGGTGTGCAAACCTCGCTTCAGATGAAGAGCGACGACGGTTTGTATATCAATATTCATGAGGCAGCCTGTCTCGACTATGCTACGATGCATCTGGAACTTGTAGATGCGGAAACCAAGGCTCTCTCTACTCAATTGGGAGGCGGCAGCAATGCCTATACGCCTAACCCGAAGCCCTCACCTTATCCGCTGCCGAAACCCCTTACCTTTGTCAGTCACCTGACACCCGATGCCACTGGGCTGAAGGGAGCCATGCAGACACCCTGTAATACCCCGTGGCGTACGGTGATGGTCAGCGACGATGCCCGCGACATGCTCTCCAGCAACCTGATTCTCAACCTCAACGAGCCCTGTGCCCTCGAGGACGTGAGCTGGATTCACCCCACCAAGTATTGTGGTGTCTGGTGGGAAATGATTGTGGGAAAGAGCAACTGGCACTACACCGACGACTTCCCCAGCATTAAGCTTGACCAGATAGACTGGAGCAGCGTGAAGCCCCATGGCCGTCATGCGGCCAACAACGAGAAGGTTCGCCGCTACATTGACTTCGCCGCCAAGAACGGACTCGACGAAGTGCTTGTAGAGGGTTGGAACGTTGGCTGGGAAGACTGGGCGAACATGTGGAAACGGGACGTGTTCGACTTCGTGACACCTTATCCTGATTTCGACATCAAGGCTCTCAACGACTACGCACACTCCAAGGGCGTGAAGCTCCTGATGCACCATGAGACGTCGTCGAGTACCCAGAACTATGAGCGTCACATCAAGGAGGCATACGCACTGATGAACAAATACGGCTACGATGCCGTGAAGACCGGCTACGTGGGCGACATCATTCCGCGTGGCGACCACCACTATTCGCAGTCCATGAACAACCACTATCTCTACGTCATCAAGGAGGCCGCCAAGCACCATATTATGGTGAACTCGCACGAGGCAACCCGTCCGACGGGCATTTGCCGCACTTACCCCAACCTCGTTGGCGGCGAGTCAGCACGCGGCACTGAATATGAAGCCTTTGGCGGCAACCGTCCTGACCATACCTGCATTCTGCCATTCACCCGTTTGCAAGGTGGCCCCATGGACTATACTCCCGGCATCTTCGTCACCAAGCTCTCCACGTGGAGCAACAACACCTCGTGGGCACGCATCACCATTGCCGGTTCGTTGGCGCTCTATCTGACCATGTACTCACCCCTGCAGATGGCAGCCGACCTGCCAGAACACTACGAGCAGTTCGACGATGCCTTCCAGTTTATTCGTGACGTGGCGTGCGACTGGGACCAGAGCATTTACTTAGAGGCAGAACCTGCCGACTATATTACCGTGGCCCGCAAGGCGAAAGGAACCGACAACTGGTTCATTGGCGGCAAATGCGACGAGAATGGTCACCAGTCGGTAGTAAAGCTTGACTTCCTTGACAAGGGCCGCAAGTATGA